>ENA-UOJC01000691-UOJC01000691.1-human-gut-metagenome-genome-assembly--contig:-C104-NODE-691-length-56336-cov-65.454239_pt1 | contig 56336 bp, 43 predicted proteins | sample MGYA00242339_ERZ723886 | MGnify/ENA metagenome assembly ERZ723886 | reverse complement strand
CCTCTTCAGACTTACAAAGCTATATGCATAATCCACCAGATTTATCCGGTGAGCCGAAAGGTGGCGCCGCCAAAAATCAAGGAGACATAAAACAAAATCGAAGAAAACATCCTAAAGGATATCTTCCTCGATTTTCAAGAGGTACCCAGCAGATTCGAACTGCTGTACACGGTTTTGCAGACCGCTACCTAGCCACTCGGTCAGGGTACCGTAGGTTGTTATTCTTTTAACGGGTGCAAAGATATGCACTTATTTTCAATCTACCAAATTTCCGCCCGCTTTTTTGAACCTTATCGGTTACTTTCCCCATAAAAGGAGGTCAGACACACTTGTCGGAGCCAGCATGAATGAAACAACGCAGTCTTATTCGAGTTCGTAAAGAGGCGAAGGCACCTTGCGCTTCAATACCTCGAGCTGGAGCCGGACGTCGCCTCCCAGTTTACCGGCCTCGGCGAGGGCCGACTCGACGGTCTTGCGCGCCAACTCGGGATGGTTGTTCTCCTCGCTGAGGTGACACAGCCATACGCGGCGGGCTTCCAGCGAAAGACTTTCGGCCAAAAGGCGAGCCGTCTCAACATTGTCCATGTGCCCGCGGTCGCCTGCGATACGCCGCTTGAGAAAAGGCGGATAGGGGCCGCTTGCCAGCATGCCGGCATCGTAATTGGCCTCAATAACCAGATAATGCGCACGCGCCACATAAGAACGGATTTCATCGGTAACATGCCCCATATCCGTAACAATACAAAAGGAAGTATCGCCTGCGGTAATAAAATAGCCACAATTCCCCATACTGTCATGAGGCACCTCGAAAGGTGTGATGGTATAGGGGCCCAAAACGAACTCCTCGCCCGGAACGACCACATGACGGTATTCGGCCGCAATCTTCTTCGACATGAAATAGTTGCGCTGCATTCCCTGATGAACCAGTTCCGAGGCATAGACAGGTAAATGGAATTCCCCCGAGAACGCGCCGACGGACTTCACGTGGTCGGTGTGGTCGTGTGTCACAAGCTGTGCCTTTATCTCGCCGAACGACAGACCGTAGTTGCGCATGTCGCGCTTGAAGCCGCGCAAACCTATTCCCAAATCAATCAGCAGCCCATAGCCCTCTACATTTATATAATAGCAATTGCCGCTACTGCCGCTTCCAAAACATATAAACTTGAGCATTTTCTTTCCTTTTGAAGTACAAAGTTAATAAGAAATGGGCATACGGGGAAATGCGCACCTGCCTCCGAACTACCTATGCGAAAAGAACAAGCTATGAATGAGACAGATAATACACTATAAATAGAATGTAGAACCTCAAAGACTTTCTTTTTGAGAATTGGGATACGGATTCATAAGCGACAAGACGCAGCGAATACCGTTTCCGGCTTTCGCTGCGCCTCGTTCAAATTTGCAATTCCGCAATCGGCCTATCAAGCCAAAGCGTTATCTCTTTATCATCTTATATGCCTTAGAACCTTTTTTTACAATATAAATACCGGCAGGAAGATTGTCCGTAGAAACACCGACAGCGACACCATGCAGATTATAGATTGCTTTCGTGCCTTGACTGTCGTTCATAACACTTTCAATAGCCGTCACATCCTTAAAGTCTTCATAAACAATTTTTCCCATAGGTACATACTGACCGGAAAGAGGCTCGTCGTTTTCGTCATACTCTACCGAATACTCCTCCTGAAGGGCTTCCTTGACGGCTCCGGTGCTGTCATCATAAGTATAGGTAGTCCGGCTTCCGCCAATTATTTCATACGGAGCACCCGGTTCCTCTTGACCACGATACTCTTCGAGCGTACAATTACCCAATTTATCATATTCCATAACGAGCGACTCACGGACGCACTCGTCCTCGGTAAATTCGCCATCCTCGTTCTCGTCCATATAATAAGCTATCTCCTCCACGAAACTGCCGTTCTCGTCAGTCGTCGTATAGGTGTGCACTTCTTTTTCCATTCTATCGGCGGAGATGCCTGTACATACAAAGTCGGCCTTGCCTTCTACGTATATCACCTCGAAGTGGCCGCCAAATTCTGCATCCCCATCTTCACCTTCACCAGCTCCGTAATAGACATCAGCCTTCTTGAAGCGATTGTCGCCTAACAGCAATTCATCAAACTCAGAAAGAATCTGCCCGTTCGTATTTTCCCATTCTATATTCTTATAAACCGTCGGAGCGCCCAAAACAGTTTTCTGGGTATCCGGATCATATTCGTCAGCCTGACGATAGGAATAAGTGACAGCCTTGCCGGTTGCAGCGTCATACGTAATGTCGACACGCGAAACAATGTCCCAGCTGTCCGTATAGCTGAAATAAGCGGAAATTTCCAGGGAAGTAACTCTACCTTTATCATCGCGGGTCACCTCATACTTCTTGGACTGCTTGTTGCCAGGCCCCCAGTTGCTCTCCACATCGTCCCATTCATATTCCATAACAGACGTAACGAAATCAGTTACAACGGGGTCGTATGTCTTCGTTGTCTTGGTGCTATAAAGCCACTCTTCGCCGCTTCCGCTCTCGTCATTTTCCTCTATATTGCTAATCATCATGTTGTTGTTATCGTAAGCATAGGTATTGCGCGTAAGCCATCCGTCCTCGTCCATTGTCACAGTCAAAGGATTACCAGCCTTGTCGTAGGTCAGCGAACTGCTGGCCATCAGCAGCCACTCCCCATCTTCATAGATATAGAACTTCTCACTTTCGGGCATCCATATAGGCAGCGCAGCCGCGGTCTTGCGTTTACCGGAGATTTTCTTCTTAAGTTGCTGCGCCGAAATTTTACCCGTAACAACTGACTTAGGAGCCTTCAACCGTGTACGAATGGATTTTTGGGAAACTTGCGCTGTCACACCAGCCGTGCACAAAAGTAAAGAGACTAAAAGAGTAAATTTCTTCATAATTTTTTGTTTAAAATATTTTCTCGTTTCGTTTTAACAGAATGCAAAGGAAATGAAAAATATCATATTACGACAACAAAATATCAATTTTCCATCCTTTTTCATGTATTTAGATTAAAAATCATGTTATTTTGCTATCTTTGCACTCCATTTGAAAACATAAAAACAAAATTACTTTGAACCGAACAAGCATGATCCATGTTATGAAGAAATCCTTCTTTCACATCTTTCTTATCAGCCTTCTGCTGGCTGTTCCTACAGGATTATTCGCCCGCAATCTGACACCGGCCGAAGCACAACAAACAGCCGAAGCTTTCTACCAATCCTGCCTGCACTCCTCAAGAGCGACTCATAATACGCCACAATTCCATCTTGTAAGTCCTGCCACATCGCGAGGACTATCAGCCAACCCTATATATGCTTTCAATGTAGGAGAAGAAGAAGGATTCGTATTGGTTTCTGCCGACGACCGCATGCGCCCGGTCGCAGGATACGCGCTCAGTGGCAGTTTCTCATACGAAAACATGCCTGTCCAGCTGCGTTCATTATTAAACGATTATTCCCGACAGTACGAAGCACTCATGGCTTCCGGTATCCAAATATCCGATGAAGTGTCACCCTACGCCTCAACAAAAGAAAACTTACTGTCCGGAAAACATGTCGCTCCATTGTTGGGACAGATTTGCTGGAACCAGGAAGAACCATTCAACCGTCTGTGCCCGATGGACAAATACTATGAGAATATGCGGACACCGGCCGGCTGCGTAGCTATTGCCGCGGCACAAATCATGAAATACTACGGCTATCCCCAACGGGGAACCGGCAGTCGTAGCTATACTACCGAAACAGAAAGACTGACGGTCAGTGCCGATTTTGCATCGGCCACATACGACTGGAACAATATGCTTGCCGATTACAACAGAGGTTATTCCAAGACACAAGCTGATGCAGCTGCCCTGCTCGTCTACCACGTAGGGGTGGCCTGCCGTATGGACTACAACTATGAAGGAAGCGGAGCCACCGCCAAAGAGACGGCCAAAGCCTTCACCCGCTATTTCGGTTACGACGAAAACATCGAATACATAGACCGCACCCACTACGACGAAGCCTCGTGGGAAGCGCTGATGCGCACCGAACTCGATGCCGGCCGGCCCATCCTGCAATTCGGCGAAGGCGAAGGCGGCGGACACGCTTTCGTCTGCGACGGCTACGACGAACGCGGCTACTTTCATTACAACTGGGGATGGGGCGGTATGAGCGACGGCTACTTCCTTTCCTCCGTGCTCGAACCGGAATATCTGGGCGTAGGCAGCGGACTGGGAGCCTACAATCACCTGCAGGCAATGCTGACCAACATACAGCCGCCCAATCCGGCTGCAACCCATGTAGCAGGCCTTCATCTTGCAAAATCGCTGACCCCCGCCAGCGCTACCACTGATCGCGATGCAGAAACCTCCATTACGGCGTCTTTCTATAATTACGGCCTGCGCAACTTCACCGGCGAAGCGGCTTTACTACTCTGCGATGCGGACGACAACACGCTATCAGCACTTTCCACGAAACCACTCACCAATATCCGCGAACTGGAGGGAGGTACCAAGGCTACTTCTTTCAGCTTCGCCATTCCCTCTGATATAGCCCCCGGCACTTACCGTATTTATCTTGCCCACAAAGAAAACGGTACCGCGGAGTACACGAAAATGCGAACACCGGTAAACGTACCGAACTACCTGCTGGCAACCATAGAAGAGAACTCCGTCCACTATGCTTCTCCCGCGTATGCAGCCCGTCTTTCACTGACAGCCAAACCGGAAGTCGTGGGTTCGCTCTACAGCGGCCGGCGCGCCTCATTCCGCATCACTGTCCGGAACGACGGGGAGGAATTCTACTCCTACATGGGCATACTTATGCAGAAAAAAGGAACGGGACCGGAAAAAGTACGGCAGTATGTTGGAGTCATTCTGACACGTGTGCCGAAAGGAGCCGTGCGCACATTTACCTACTCGACCGACAGCATCGAAGTCTCTTCCGGAAACTATGACATCGTGGCCGTTTGCGACCACGAGAACGCCAACAAGAACTATTTCGACGCCATAGGCCCGGACGAGCTGATGGTGACAGACGCGACTATCAAACCGCGGCCATTGCTCTCTCCCAACTTCATCTTGTCGGAACCGCTTGCCATAGAAACCGCCGACGGTTCGGAAACCGTCATGGCCAATCAGATGTTCTCCGTACGGGCAAATCTGTTAAACCGCGGAGGATACGGTGACGGATCATTTGCACTGATATTCTTCAACCGCAACGAAGAAATGATAGGCAACTCCAACATTATGCCGCTTTCCCTCGAGAGGCAGGAAAGCAAAGATCTGGTAATAGCCCACAAACTTAACGTGCCGGCAGGACAATACGGCGTAGTATTGGCTCAAGTCAAAGGTATTGAAGCGACAGCCGTCGGACCGAACATTCACAACGGACTGACATTCAAGGTCGGAACATCCACTGCCATTGCTGAAATAGAAGTCACTGACGACCCTGACGCCAGCGAAGAAGAATGGTACGACCTTTCTGGCCGCTCTGTCCGCCAGCGCACCTCCGGCATTTACATCTCGAAATCCGGCAAGAAGATCTTCGTAAAATAATTGTCTACTGCACCTCAATGAAATGTCATCATCAGCAGTGATATTTCATTGAGGTGCAGTAAATATGATCTCTTAATAACACACATCGGAATCCTAATTTCTTTTGCAACACCTGCGAATCCGGTCTAATGACTCCTTATCTGAAGGAAACATGCGAAAATTCATGAAAAAACGATGTTATGATTTTTTCTTTCAGATTTACGTATTTATTTGATAAGCAATAAATTGAAATGAAAGCAAGGTAATTGCAAATAGAAAATACGCAACGAGCTGAAAAAGGGCGGTACGAGAGGCAAAAGAGAAATACAAGGTAACAAAAAGGCAGTACTCGAAAACTGAAAAGCACTACTTGGAATTCTTACACGAGTAAGTACATTTTTTATTCCAAGTAGTGCTTTTTCAGACACCGCCTAATGGTATGTTCAGCCATGGCAGTGACATAATTTTAATACATTATTGTCGTTATATATTGGTAAGTTCTCAAAATACATTCATCATAATCAGCTCATATCAAGAATAATATGATGAAAGAATACAAAGATTGCACTCCACTTTGCCGTATGGAGCTTGCCTTATCCATCGGTAGAAGACACACTTCAACTATTGCGACGCCATGTTTCTTTCAGCATAATTCAAAGATGATCAAAGAGATACAATGAAATGAAGGTTTATAGCAAAACAACTTCATCGAAAATTACTTTCAGAAGTTCATACTTATAGTAAAAGTCTTACGTTATATTATATCAAGCAGACTATCAATAAAATATTGTTGCCGCGCAATAAGTATTATACTTACTGCGCGGCAACAATATGAAGGGAAAAACTTCAGGCCGATTTCTTCTCGCGGAAAACGATAGCAAAAAGCAGAAGAACCACCAAAGCGTAGGCGGCAAAGATGTACCAACAGGTCTGCCAGCCGGCAATCTGCTGCTCCGCGGGTACGTTGTACACATAATGGTTCACCACCGCTTGTGCCGAGAGCGTACCGATACTTGCGCCGAGGCCGTTGGTCATGATCATAAAGAGGCCCTGGGCGCTCGACCGTATGCCGGGCGTCGTGTTCTGGTCCACGAAGAGCGCGCCGGATATGTTGAAAAAGTCGAAGGCTACGCCGTAGACTATCATGGAGAGGACAAAGAGCCATACGCCGCTGCCGGGATTGCCCAGTCCGAAGAAGGCGAAGCGAAGCACCCAAGCCAGCATGGCGATCATCATGACCTTTTTGATGCCGAAACGCTTCAGGAAGAACGGAATGAGAAGGATGCAGCAGGTTTCGCTTATCTGTGAGAGCGAGATGAGCATGCCCGTATATTGCACGCCGAAGGTTTCCTTGTAGACCTCGACATCGGCAAAGGCCTTTATGAAGGGACTGGCGAAACCGTTGGTGATTTGCAGCGAAACGCCGAGCAGCATCGAGAAAAGGAAGAACACGGCCATACGCTTCTGACGGAAAAGGGCGAAGGCATCGAGGCCGAGCGCCTGCGAGAGTTTCTGCCGGCCGCCGCCACGGTTGACGGGACAGGCAGGCAGCGTCTGTGAATACAGGCCGAGCACCAGACTCAATGCGGCCGAAACAAGGAATTGTCCGGAAGTAGTCTCATAGTGCATGAGCGAGACGGCCCACATCGTACAGATAAATCCCACCGTCCCGAACACGCGGATGGGCGGAAAGTCCTTGACGGTGTCGAGGCCGGCTTTGGTCAGTCCGTTGAAAGCCACCGAGTTGCTCAAGGCGAGCGTAGGCATATAGAATGCCACGCTAAGCGTGTAGAGCGTGAAGAAGGTCGACATATCAAGATTGCCGCCCTCCGCGCCACCGGCATAAAGGGCCGCAGCCCCCATGAACAGACCGGCCAGCAAGTGGCACAGACCCAAAAGACGCTGGGCGGGGATCCAACGGTCGGCCACTACACCCATCAGTCCGGGCATAAAGATGGACACAATGCCCTGAACGGCATAAAACCAGCCGATATTCTCCGCCAGTCCCGCACTGTAGAGATAGCTGCCCATCGAGGTGAGGTAGGCGCCCCAGACGGCAAACTCGAGAAAATTCATCGCCGTGAGGCGAAGTTTCAAAGATAAGTTATTCATGAAAAGATATGTTTGATATTTTTACTTCTGTAGTTCCCGCCGCTGTCAGAGGTTCTCGGGCAGCAGACTCGCCAAAGCGGCTTTCAACTTGCGGTATGATACTTTAGTTGTAAATACGGCCCGCACCACGCCGGCAGTGTCGGCCACATAGACACGGGGAATGCCTGCCTGCGCGAACAGACTGTAGACACCGCGGTCGGCCTGTGCGCTGTAAGGAAGCGTAAGCCCTGCTTCCTGCCAGTAGTCCGCCACACTTGAGGCCCCCTCGGCACGGCTGATGCACACAAAGCCGGCCTTCGAACCGTATTCGTCGAACAAGCGCTGGACGGCGGGCAGTTCCTTGCGGCAGTCGCCGCAGCCGGTGTTGAAGAAGACGATAACCGCCGGGCGGCCCGTCAACGACGCGGGCGACACTTCCCGTCCGTCGGCCGTCAGGACAGAAAATTCGGGCAGGAGTTGGCCGGAAACAACGATATCGCCGTCGGCAACGGTCTCGCTGTCCTCAGAAACGCAGGCGGCCATGCACATCACGCTCATAGCGGCCAGGCAGAGAGTAGTCAATGCTTTTCTCAACATCAGATGTCTCATTTCACTTTTATTTATTCAAACGGCCAACCAAGATATTCCGCAACGGCCGGCGATAAATTTCGCGCCGCAAATATCACGATAAATATCCAAACTTCCAAACATCTTGCCAAATATTCCTATCTTCCGCAGGCACGCGCAGCGAAGCAAGACCGTTCGCTATAATAACATGTCCGAAAAAGTTTTTTCAAAAAAAATCATTATTTATGTTACAAATCACGTTCCTTTGCGTTACATAAGCAGAAAGTTCTCTCAATGAAACACGAATACAGCACAAGCATCTCCCCCATATTGCCGGCCTTCCAGCGTCTGAAGCTGCGGCTGCGGCAGATGGCCGGTGCCATGTTAGGCAGCGAGGAAGACGCCGACGACGCCCTTCAAGACGCCTTCTGCCGCCTCTGGCCCCGACGCGAGAGCATCAAGAGCGAGAACGAGGCGGCGGCCCTGCTCACCACCACCGTCCGCAACATTGGCATCGACACCTTGCGACGACGCCAGCACGTGCGAACCGAAAGCCTCGAAGAAGGCAGCACAGCGCCGCCCTGGGAAGACGAAGACGAGGCGGCCGAGCGCGAAAAACAGTTCAGGCGGGTAGAAGAACTGATAGAAGAGAAGTTATCGCCCATGGCCCGCGAGATACTGCAACGCAAGGATTTCCTCGGCGAAAGTTTCGAGACGATAGCCGAAAGCATGAATATGCAGCCCGCCGCCGTCCGCATGCAGCTCTCGAGAGCACGAAAAGCCATCAGGGATTGTTACAGAGAAGAAAGGAACAAGTCATGAAAAAGGAAGAATACAGCAACCACACTGCCGGTCAAGCCATCCCGACCGACCGATACGCAGAGATTGAAGCGCTCGTGGCCCGCTACTTCGAGGCAGAGACCACCGACGAGGAAGAAAGCCGCCTGCGCCGGCTGCTCTGCTCGCCCGAAGGACAGGACCCGCGTTTCGACGAAGCCCGCGCCGTGTTGGGATTTCTGGCCGTAGGCCGCCAGATACACCGGCAACAGCCTTGTCCGGCAAAGCAACCCTCCCGGCGCCGTGCCCTGCTCCTCCGCCCACTGGCCGCAGCCGCTGCCATCGTGACGATATGTCTCGCAGGCACGGCAATATGGACCGCACAAAAGACGATAGACGCCGACCGGAACACCGAAGTCTGCGTAGCTTACATAGGCAACCGCAAAATCACCGACAAGGACATCGTCATGCGCGAGATGCACAACTCGCTCGCCGCAGTGAACGCCGCAGAAAGCACCCCCACCGTGGAAGAACAGCTGGAAGATATGTTCGACATGCTCAATCAAGAATAAAACCACCACCGCCATGAGAAGAAAAATCATCACTCTGCTACTATGTCTCACGGCTCTGCTGCCCGCAGCGGCGCAAAAGGATCTGGCCATAGCCGACCTTTTCGACGGCCGTTTCCAGAAACGCGGCGACGCCGTAGAGACATTGCTGAAAGGCAAAAACATCAATGGCTACAATCTGTCGCTATTCCGCAGCCTCACCCTCCCGGTTGACCAAAAGAGCGGCCTGCTGATAGAGAAAAAGGTGCGCGCCGACGCCGCACTGGCCGTAGAGAAGGAGGTCGGCTACAAGGAGAACCGGCTCTACTATGGCTTCTTCAGGCTGCCGCCCCGCCAGCAGAAGGCTCCCAACCGCTTCATATTTTTCCGCAACAACGGACTGCGGAAAGACCGCAAGCCCATGCTGACGCTCATCTATATGGAGAGCACGGCCAACATGGAAGAACTGCGCCGTACCTTCGCGAAATGACCCGTAAAACCGACACACAACGTTTAACAACAAGAACATCATGAAAATCATCTGTACCCTACTCTTCGCCACACTCGTGACATCGGCCGCCGGCGCCGTCACCGAACCGATAGACACGGCGGCGCAGAAAGCTGACCTCCGCGCCGACAATTGGGACTTCTCCGCACTGAACGGCAGCCGCGGCAAGAACAGCACACGCTTCAAGGTTGACTTCGTCAGCCACGCCGCTTTCGGATGGTGCACCGGCACAGGTGCGCCCGAAGCGCTGGATTTCAGAATGGGAAAGTCAATAGAGTTTTCGGGCGACCTCGTCAACCTGCGCTATCATCTGAAAAATCCCCGCCATAGTTTTTCGCTCGGTTTCGGCGCCGGCGTCCGGCGCTATGACCTCGGCCGGTCAACACGCCTCGTCACGGACGGCGACGGCGAGGTTGTTCCAACCGCATTTCCCGACAATGTACGCCCGAAACACTCACGACTCACAGTCTACAGCCTGCGTCTGCCGCTGCACTACTCCTACCGGATGACGGGTGACTGGTATCTCAACGCCTCGGCGGCGCTCAGTTTCAACCTTCGCGGACGGTCGGCGGCCAAGAGCGCCTACCGCACCGAGAACCGGGAAGTGAAGGAAACGTTCCGCCATCTGCCCGTCAACCGCGTCAGCGCCGACTTCACGGCCGGCATCTCCTACGATTTCATAGGCCTCTACGTGAGATACAACCCTTGCCGCATGTTCGAGAAAGGCAAGGGGCCGGAATTCACCCACCTCTCGGTCGGTCTCACGCTTTTCTACTAACCGGCAAGCCATCACGCTTCACACCATAAACATACCACTACCAGCAAACAGACACTCCATTATGAAAAGAACATTCATCACCCTTCTCGCCGCCTTCACGGGTATCGGCGCCTTTGCCGCCGAGAGCAACGACACCATCATCGTCGACATGAAAAAAGCCGACCGCGTAATCATATCTGAAAACGACAGCACCCTGCATGTACGTATCAAGGGCTGCGCCGGCGACAGCAGCTATTTATTCGACTACACCCGCTCGGTGGAGGGACAGAACTCCTCGCTCTATATCAACGAGCGGGCCGAACGTTGGGATTTCACCACGCCCTTCAGCAAGAAGAAGGACAAGAAGAGCAGTTCGTCGCACGAGCTGCGCACCGGCGGCCTCTACTTCGGCTTCGTCACCGGACTCGGCGCTCCTGCAAACGTAGACATAGACATGAGCGCCTCTTATGAAATAGGAACAGACCTGCTCACGCTGAGCACCTTGTCGAAGAACAAGCACCACGACTTCTCCATCGGTTTCGGACTGGACTGGCGCAACTATCGCATGACGGGCCACGAGCGATTCGTGAAACTGGAAGACGGCAGTATCGGCACAGGCGCATATCCCGAGGGCGCCGACATCAAATTCTCGCGCCTCAAGACCTTCAGTCTCACCTTCCCCCTGCGATACACCTACGGCGTAACCAAACACTTCTCGGTCAGCGCGGCAGCCATCCTCAGTATCAACACCTACGGCAGCCTCAAGACGCGCTACCGCCTCGAAGGGAACAAGCGGCGGGAACTCGACAAGAACATACACCAGCGCCCCGTCAGCGTAGACCTGCAGGCCGGCGTCAACTGGAAATGGATCGGCTTTTACGTGAAATACAGTCCCGTCAGCGTGCTCAACACCGCCTTCGGCCCCGACTTCAAGCCGCTGTCCACGGGCATAGAGCTCTTCTTCTGAAAAGTAATGGCGCCACCGGCGCACCGTTAAATCCAAACATTGTGACAGGCCCCGTCCTCCGCCCGTGCGGAAGGCGGGGCTTTTCGGGCCGATGCGGTACAAAACGGGACAAGCGGATGAAAAGTGGGACGGCGTGCCACTTTTGTGGCAAGGCTTCCCACTTTTGTGGCAAGGCTTCCCACTTTTGTGGCAAGGCGTGCCACATTTACGGCAAGACCTGCCACGGGCAGCGCACGCCGCCGGGCGAGCTGAAGACGCTGCCGGAACGCGAAAAATGGGCGTCGCGCTTTGCCGTCTGCCCGCGTTGATGTATCTTTGCCTCTTAAAGCAGGCCGGCGCATACGCACATATAGCCGGCCGATACGCCCAAACACAGGAAGAACATGACATACGACATAAGCTCCTTCACCGAACTGCTGCCGGAGGGACTGACGCAAGGTAAAATCCTCTCCGATGTGTTCCTGCTCATCATGCGCGAAAAAGACAGCGGACTGCATTTGCCGCTGTTGCTCGACAAAGCGGGCTTCGAACTGCTGCGCACAGCCATGGAACAGCAGCATTATCCCGAGACACGGCTGATGCTGAAACTGGCACATACCTTCGGCATAACGCCCACGCGCGTCGTGGTGCGCTACACGCCGGCAGGCGGCTTCTTCACCACCGTCTACTGGCAGCAGAACGGTATGGAGGAGGAACACATCCTCAACACGGAACTGGCTCAAGGCGTGGCGACAGCTATGGAAGAGGGATGTCCCATTGTCATCTACCGCCGCGACTTCGAGCGTCTGCACAACCGCCACACGGAAGAGGGGCAGGTGGCCATCCCCCTGTCGGCCATGTCGGGCGACCTGCTGCGCGAGGCTCTCAAACTGGCCGTGGAGAACGACGACTTCGAAATGGCGTCGCAACTGCGCGACGAGATCAACAACCGCAACGCCCGCATTGCAGACGAAGCCTCCGAAGACGCCGACCGTTAAACCCGCATCTGACATGAAAGAATATCATCTTTTCTACGCTCCCGACATCCTCACCGACGGTATGCTGCCTCCCGAAGAGGCGGCACATGCGGTACGCGTGCTGCGCATGAAGGAGGGCGACGAACTGCTGGCTACCGACGGAAAAGGCCGTTTCTATGAATGCTCCGTAGCCGTAGCGACCCCCAAACGCGTCATGCTCGACATCAGGAGCACATACGAGGGCGAGCACTACTGGAACGGCCGCATACACCTGGCCGTGGCGCCGACAAAGCACATGGACCGCATGGAATGGCTGGCCGAGAAGGCCACCGAAATAGGACTTGACCGCCTCTCGTTCCTCAACTGCCGCAACTCCGAGCGCCGCGTCATCAAGACGGAGCGCGTGGAGAAAATCGTCGTATCGGCCACCAAGCAAAGTCACAAGGCGTGGAAACCCGAAGTGGCCGGCATGACGGATTTCAAGACCTTCATCGCGCAGCCCCTTCCGGGCCGCAAATTCATAGCTCACTGCTACGCCGAACATCAGGGCCGGCCGCTCTTCGACATAGCTCCCGCCTCAGGCGACGCGACAGTACTCATCGGGCCGGAGGGCGACTTCAGTCTCGAAGAGGTGGAGGCCGCCATCGCCGCCGGTTACGAGCCCGTAACCTTGGGAAAAAGCCGACTGCGCACCGAAACGGCCGCACTCGCGGCCGTACACATCCTGCGCCTGCGCCTCGGCGACTGACACTACATTTTCCATTTCCCCCGAACCTAACCACCACTCACCATGCAACGCCTCACCGACCTGTACCGGCAACTCACCGGACAAGTTCCCCTCAACGCAGAACCACTACCCAAGGCCGGCAGCAACCGCCACTACGTGCGCTTCACGGCAACCGACGGTACCAGCGTCATCGGCGTAATCAACGCCAACACCGAAGAGAACCGCTGTTTCATCTATCTGAGCCGCCACTTCGCCGAAAAGGGGCTGCCCGTACCGGCCATACTCGCCGTCACGGACGACGCCACCCGCTACCTCGTGAGCGACCTGGGCCGCACCGCCCTCTACGACGCGCTGCAACGCGGACGCAAAGCGGGCGGCGAATACAACGAAGAGGAACGCCGGCACATACGCGCCACCATGCGCCTCCTGCCCCACCTGCAGGTGAACGGTGCCGAGGGACTTGACGAGCGGCAACTGCTCTCGCCGCGACGCTTCGACAGCCGCGCGGCGATGTACGACCTCAATTACTTCAAATACTGCTTCCTGCGTACGAAGGACCTCGCCTGCGACGAGGTGCGCCTCGAGGACGACATGCTGCGCATGGCCGACGATCTCGTCCTGCCGGCCGGAACGGGCGACCGCCCCCTGTTTCTCTTCCGCGACTTCCAGGCGCGCAACGTGATGATGGCTCCCACGCCGCATTTCATCGACTTTCAAGGCGGACAGATAGGGCCGGCACAGTACGATGTGGCGTCCTTCCTCTGGCAGGCCTCCGCCCGTTATCCCCACGCGCTGCGGGAGGAAATGACGGCCGAATACCTCGACGAACTGCGGCAGCTCATCGCCGTAGACGAGGAGGCATTCCGCCGCGGGCTGCAACTGTTCGTGCTCTTCCGCGTGTTGCAGGTACTCGGCGCCTACGGCCTGCGCGGCTACTTCGAGCGCAAACAATACTTTATCGACAGCATCCCTCCCGCCCTGCAGAACCTGCGGCGCCTGCTGCTCGACGGCGTATGCGCTCCCTATCCCTACCTCGAAGAGGTGCTGAAACGCGTGGCCGATACCGACGACCGCGAACAGCCGGCACCGGTACGACAGGAAAAGACGCAGCATCCGGACGCTGCCGCCTCCGCAGAAGGACAGGCTTCGGACACTCCGGCCCCCTCACTCGTGGTACGCATTCATAGTTTCAGCTACAAAAAAGGCATACCCGACGACCCTTCGGGCAACGGTGGCGGCTACGTGTTCGACTGCCGCTCCACACACAACCCCGGCCGCTACGAACCCTACAAACGCCTGACCGGCCTCGACGCTCCGGTCATCCGATTCCTGGAGAACGACGGGGAAATACTCCGCTTCCTACAGCACGTGTACGCCCTGGCCGACGCACACGTAGAGCGTTACATCGAACGCGGCTTCACCTCGCTGGCCTTCTGTTTCGGCTGCACGGGCGGGCAACACCGCAGCGTCTACAGCGCCCAACACCTCGCGGAACACCTCCACGCGAAATACGGCGTGGAAGTAAGGCTCTGTCACCGCGAACAGGGCATCAGCCAAATATTCCCGCCCGCTGTCAGAAAGGACAAGGTCTGAAACTCCGCCGCCCAGACCGGGCAGGCAGCAGGCTAACCCCACCCCATACGACACCCCACTCCCTCACCGCACCAAGTATTCATGAAAAAAGAGAGGTTACTCCTATATATAATAATGTGTATCTCCGCTCTCGGCGCAACGGCCCAGCGGCGCAGCCACATATTCGGAACCGTCCGCGACAATAGCGGAGCTCCCGTCGAACTTGCCAATGTCCGCATACAGGCACAAGGAGTGAGAACGGTGTGTAACCTTAAAGGGGAATACAGCATCGACTGCATCTCGCGCGATACGGTAGTGGTCATCTACTCGCTCATCGGCTATGAGACGCAGCGCCGCAAACTCACCTCACCCCCCGACTCGGTGCGCCTCGACATAGTCCTCGCCCCCTACGGCCAGGCCTCGCTGGGCGAAGCCACCGTGACGGGACAAGGGGTGCAGACGGGAACGACACAGCGCATAAAGCCGGTAGACGGCAAGCAGATGCCCTCGGCCACGGGCAACGCCGTGGAGGAGATCATCGCGACGCAGGCCGGTGTGTCCACCCACAACGAGCTCTCGTCGCAGTACAACGTGCGCGGCGGCTCGTTCGACGAAAACTGTGTCTACCTCAACGGCATAGAGGTGTACCGCCCGATGCTCGTACGCTCGGGACAGCAGGAAGGACTCTCCATCATCAACTCCGACATGGTAGAGAGCATCGGTTTCTCGTCGGGCGGTTTCGAGGCGCGATACGGCGACCGCATGTCGTCCGTACTCGACATCACCTACAAGCGCCCCGAGAAACTCGAGGCTTCGGCCTCGGCCTCCATGCTCGGCGCCGGCGGCTACCTGGGCTGGGGCAACAAGCACGTGAGCCTGATGACCTCGCTGCGCTACAAGACGACGCGCCACCTCCTCGGCACCACCGACACCAACGGCGAGTACAAACCCAACTTCCTCGACTATCAGGCCTTCTTCTCTTGGCGCCCCAACCAACGCTGGAGCCTCGACCTGCTCGGCAACATATCGGACAACCACTACAACTTCACGCCGCAAGACCGCGAAACGAAGTTCGGAACAATGTACGACGCCAAATCGTTCAAAGTCTACTTCGACGGACAGGAGAAGGACTTCTTCCGCACGCTCTTCGGCGCGGCCACGCTCACCCGCCACTTCAACCCGCAAACCTATCTGGCACTGCAGCTGTCGTCCTTTGCCACGAAAGAACAGGAAACGTACGACATACAAGGCGAATACTGGCTCAACGAAGCGACCAGCCAGGAACAGCTCGGCGTGGGCACCTACATGGAACACGCCCGCAACCATCTCAACGCACGCGTATTCGATCTCGGCCTGCGCTTCCGCACGCAGTTCGGAGGGCACACCCTACAGGCCGGAGCCGACTGGCGGCGCGAACACATCAAGGAGAACGCGCGGGAATGGGAGATGCGCGACTCCATGGGCTACTCCCTGCCGGCAGAACCCGACCGTCTCATGCTCATCTACAGCCAGCGCTCGCAAAACGAACTGACCACCAATCGTTTTGAAGTATTCGCGCAGGACGCCTGGCGCTTCAAGACAGGATTCGGACTGCTGAACCTGACCTACGGCCTGCGTCTGGCACACTGGGACTGGAACGGCGAAACCATTCTCTCGCCGCGCCTTTCGCTCGGTCTGTTGCCATCCTTCAGCGACGACTGGACCTTCCGTTTCGCCACGGGATTCTACTATCAGGCACCCTTCTACAAGGAACTGCGCGACACGACACTCACAGCCGGCATAGCCTCCGTCAGACTCAACAAGAACATCAAGTCGCAGCGCTCCATCCACTTCGTGCTCGGCGGCGACTACACCTTCAGGATGCTGGGCCGCCCCTTCCGCTTCACCACCGAAGTGTACTACAAGGCCCTCTCCAATCTCATACCCTATACTGTCGACAACGTGCGCGTAGTATATTACGGCCAGAACCTGTCGAAAGGCTACGCCGCCGGCATCGATTTCAAACTCTTCGGCGAATTTGTACCGGGCACTGACTCATGGGTGACTTTCTCCATCATGAGCACCAAGGAGAAACTTGCCGGCGAGTGGCTGCCCCGCCCCACAGACCAGCGCTACAACCTGTCGCTCTACTTCACCGACTACTTTCCCGGCACCGACCGCTGGCGCCTCACGCTCAAGGCGGCCTTCGCCGACGGCCTCCCCTTCGGACCGCCCCACACCGACCGCACACACCACACTTTCCGCGCACCGGCCTACAAGCGCGTGGATATCGGCATGAGCTACCGGCTATGGGGCGGACAGAACCAGCAGGCCCGCCATGCCCTCGGACGCGTCGTGAAGAACGCCTGGCTCGGACTCGACGCCTTCAACGTAATGGACATCAAGAACGTAAACTCCTACTATTGGGTGACAGATATCACCAACACGCGCTACGCCGTCCCCAACTATCTCACAGGCCGTCAGATAAACCTGCGCCTGAGCGTGGACTTCTGAAGCGTTGCCGACAGAAAGTGGCAAGGCGTGCCACAAAAGTGGGAAGCAATGCCACAAAAGTGGGAAGGCGCGCCACAAACAGCGCAAGCCTTTCTGTCTCCCCGCCTCCCCTTGCCCTGCCGCATATGCCGCGTTGACAAGCGCGGATGTCAAATATCACATAAACACCGATAAACAAACAAAAAAATCCCGCCCGCGCATATTTTTATGCGAAAAAGTTACGGTAAAAACGAAAAGGTTTTCGTAAATTTGCGGTGCAAAGCGTAAAGGGCAATATAATACCTGTCTGCCCGTCAGGCTTGCAAAACAGACAAAGTAAATCACATTAACCTTTTAATAGTTAAAGTAAAATTATGATCAAAGTAGGTATTAACGGTTTCGGCCGCATCGGCCGTTTCGTATTCCGCGCCGCTCAGAACCGCAGCGACATCCAGATTGTAGGCATCAACGACCTCTGCCCCGTAGATTACCTGGCATACATGCTGAAGTATGACACGATGCACGGCCAGTTCGAAGGCACCATCGAGGCTGATGTAGAAAAGAGCCAGCTCATCGTCAACGGCAACGTAATCCGCGTGACCGCAGAGCGCAATCCGGCCGACCTGAAGTGGAACGAGGTAGGTGCCGAATATGTAGTTGAATCTACCGGTCTTTTCCTCACCAAGGAGAAAGCTCAGGCTCACATCGAAGCCGGTGCAAAGTATGTCGTAATGTCCGCACCTTCCAAGGACGACACTCCCATGTTCGTTTGCGGCGTAAACTTCGACAAGTATGTCAAGGGCACTCAGTTCGTTTCCAATGCTTCCTGCACCACGAACTGCCTGGCTCCTATCGCCAAGGTTCTGCACGACAAGTTCGGCATCACCGACGGCTTGATGACCACCGTTCACTCTACCACCGCTACTCAGAAGACGGTTGACGGTCCCTCTATGAAGGACTGGCGTGGTGGCCGCGCCGCTGCCGGAAACATCATCCCCTCCTCCACCGGTGCCGCCAAGGCTGTCGGTAAGGTTATCCCCGAACTCAATGGCAAGCTGACCGGCATGTCCATGCGCGTTCCTACTTTGGATGTTTCCGTAGTAGACTTGACGGTTAACCTCGCCAAGCCCGCTACCTACGCAGAAATCTGCGCTGCCATGAAGGAGGCTTCCGAAGGCGAACTGAAGGGTGTTCTGGGTTACACTGAAGATGCCGTTGTTTCCAGCGACTTCCTCGGCGACACCCGCACCTCCATCTTCGACGCAAAGGCCGGTATCGCACTGACCGACACCTTCGTTAAGGTTGTATCTTGGTACGACAACGAGATCGGTTACTCCAACAAGGTGCTCGAGCTCATCGCCCACATGGCAAAAGTTAACGGCTAATCAGCCACACGACTACAGCCAACAAAAACAGGCCGCGGCAGTTTTCTGTCGCGGCCTTGTTGTATTTGTCGGGGAAGTAATGGATGCCGGCCGGAAGTACATCCTTTCAAGCAAAGAACAAGAAGGGTACAGAAAAGAATACAGACTACGGAAAGAAGAGCAAGGGCTTTTCAAAGAATAACAAGCCTCATCAGAAAGCGCCCTTTCCGAACGAATACGACAAAAGGTCGCCTGCAAAAGGCGAAAGGAAGAGCAGCCGCACGACCGGGCTGACGGGAAAAAGCACCGGAAGAAAAAATCACTTCCGGGCTTTGCCGTAAAGAAGTTCCAGAGTGCGGTAGCAGGGCTTACCGTCGAAATATTTGTCGAGCACGCGCTCGAAGACATTGCCTTCCTCGGAGATGGACGAGAAGAGCGTCATGCACGAACGCAGTTTAAGGTCGTCGGGCGAGCCGAATATCTTGTGGGCCGACAAGGAACCGTCGAGCGCGAGCAGAGCCCGCGTGATTTTCTCCAGACGCGCTCCGAGTACGGGATGCGCCAGATAGGCTTCGGCCTCGGCGGCGCCCGATATGGCGAAGAAGCGGGCCGTCGAACTGCGCCCCAGACCGTCGAGCTGCGGAAATACGTACCACATCCAGTGCGACCGTTTGCTTCCCTCCTCCACCTCGCGGAGCGCGCGCTCGAAGCTGTCCTCCTGCGCACTGACAAAACGTTGCAGGTTGAAGGCGTCGTCGGCTGCCGGCGCTTCGGCGGCGACGGGCGCAGAACGGAAGAGCCCGGTGAGGAAACCGCCCATCTCTTGCAGATAGCCGGCGTGCTTGTCGTGCGCCGCAGGGTTGACGACGACATTAAAGCTGTCGGGCACAAGTTCCACGGTCACCTCGCGCCCCATTGTCAGAGGGTCGCCGTCGCAATGCACGGCCCCTTCGCTCTGACGCACGATGCGTATGCGTCGGGTCTTGATGATTCTCACGTGGCTGTTGCTCGGCAGTGTGCGGGTAAACATCTGCAGCAACACCTGTGCTCCCTCGAGCGGATTGATAGGCGACATGATGATAACATCCATAAGGCCGTCCTTCATGGAGGCGTCCGGCGCGATATAGGCGTTGTTGCCGTACTGCGAGGCATTGGCGCAGGCTATGAGAAATGCGTCGACGCGCTCCGTACCCTTGTCGGTCTCAATCTCATAGCTCTCTCCGCGATAGGTAAGTCCGATGCCTATGGTGTTGCGGGCATACTGCACGAGCCCGCGGTGACCGCTCTGCGCGAACTTCATGCTCACAAAAGCGTCGAAGCCCATGCCGCAGGTACAGAAAAAGGGACGGTCGTTAATCTTGCCGTAGTCCAGACGGTGCACCACATTGCCGTTGATAATTTCGATGGCGCGCTTCTTGTTCTGGGGTATCTGAAGATGACGCGCCAGCCCGTTGCCAGAGCCGCAGGGTATGATGGCCAACGCCGTCTCGGTATGGACGAGCGCGCGCGCCACTTCGTTGACGGTGCCGTCGCCGCCCACGGCGCACACCACACTGACGCCCTGCGCGGCAGCCTGCGCAGCTATTTCCGTGGCATGCCCGGCATACTCGGTGTACTTTATCTCGTAATCGAAGAGATTGTGATCGAGATATTGCTCGATGTCGCCCGGAACAGAACGCTTGTGCTTCGTTCCGGAAATAGGATTGATGACAAAAAGTATTCGGCGTTTCATGATGGCTGTTCGTAGTAAATGTTTCAAAGTTGCGACAGGTCTCGCAGAACGGCGGCTACACGCGCCGCTCTCATACGTGACGGGAAATAAAAGTGGCAAGGCATGCCACAAAAGTGGGAAGCAGTGCCACAAAAGTGGCAAGGCGCGCCACTCCGGCACAGACCGCTCCCGCCGACGGCCTAAAGGGCTTAATGGGTGTAAAATTACAAATATTATCCCTTTACCGCCGACATATTGCACAGAAAATAGGCTGAGTGTGAAAAAACATTGATAAAAATAAGATAATAAATATAAAATGCGTATCTTTGCCGAGTTTTGGAAACAAACGTGCCCGTGCGTCGGAAACGAAGACCACCGGAACAGCCTGCAAGACATGCCGGCAGAAAGGCAGAACGCCCTCATGCGTTCCCTGCAACCTGCTGCCGCGAGCCGCCGACAATGCCGTCCCGGACAACCGCAACGACGCACCTGCGCAACATACTACACTAAATATGGGTATTTTACAAGACAGATTAGCAAAGTACACGCTGCCGCAACAATACATGGCACAGGGCGTGTACCCCTATTTCCGCGAAATAGAAGGCAAGCAGGGAACGGAAGTAGAAATGGGCGGGCACAGAGTGCTCATGTTCGGCTCGAACGCCTACACCGGTCTCACTGGCGACGAACGCGTCATCGAAGCCGGCGTCAAGGCCCTGCGCCAATACGGTGCCGGCTGCGCGGGCTCGCGATTCCTCAACGGAACACTCGACCTCCACGTGCAGCTCGAAAAAGAACTCGCCGAATTCGTGGGTAAGGACGAAGCCCTTTGCTTCTCGACGGGATTCACCGTCAACTCGGGCGTCATAGCCTGCCTCACCGGCCGGCAGGACTACATCATCTGCGACGACCGCGACCACGCCTCCATCGTGGACGGCCGACGCCTCTCGCTGTCCACGCAACTGAAATACAGGCACAACGACATGGCCGATCTGGAACGCCAGTTACAGAAATGCGCCCCCGAAGCAGTGAAGCTCATCATTGTGGACGGCGTATTCTCAATGGAAGGCGACCTGGCCAACCTGCCCGAGATAGTACGCCTCAAGCACAAGTACAACGCCACCATCATGGTAGACGAGGCTCACGGCGTCGGCGTCTTCGGCCGACAGGGCCGCGGCGTCTGCGACCACTTCGGACTGACGGATGAAGTAGACCTCATCATGGGCACCTTCAGCAAGTCGCTCGCCTCCATCGGCGGTTTCATAGCGGCCGACTCGAGCATCATCAACTGGCTGCGTCACAACGCGCGCACATACATATTCAGCGCCTCAAACACCCCCGCCGCCACGGCCGCAGCCCTTGAGGCCCTCCACATCCTGCAGCGCGAACCCGAACGCATACAGGCCCTTTGGGAGGTAACGCGCTACGCCCTCGGCCGCTTCCGCGAAGAGGGTTTCGAAATCGGCGAGACGGAGTCGCCCATCATCCCGCTCTACGTGCGCGATGTCGAGAAGACTTTCATAGCCACCGCACGCGCGTTTGAAGAAGGCGTATTCATCAACCCCGTCATACCGCCCGCCTGCGCCCCGCAGGACACACTGGTGCGCGTAGCCCTCATGGCCACCCACACCAAGGAGCAGGTGAACCGCGCCGTCAAGGCCCTGAAGAAAGTATTCGTAGAGCTGGACATCATCAAATAAGTCCGCACCCCATACGACCCGTCACCGATGACACGGATTTAACAGGCAGGCACAGACCGCTACGGAAAGCTGCGCCGCAACCTGCTAAATCCGTGTCATGCCTTTAGTCCTATAACCGGTAATTTTATTACCTTTGTAGGCACAAACTCACATCCGAACGACACCAATACCACATCACACAAGATGCAACAGAAAATAATCATCCTCGACTTCGGCTCGCAAACCACCCAGCTCATAGGCCGCCGCGTGCGCGAACTGGACACGTTCTGCGAAATCCTGCCCTACAACAAGTTCCCACACGACGACCCCTCCGTCATAGGCGTCATACTGTCGGGCTCACCCTACAGCGTCTACGATCCCGAGGCCTTCAGAGTGGACCTCTCGGCCATACGCGGCCGCCTGCCCATACTCGGCATCTGCTACGGCGCACAATACATGGCCCAGACCTACGGCGGCAAGGTAGAGCCCGCCGGCAGCCGCGAATACGGCCGAGCACGCCTGGCCGGCATAGAGCAGGACAATCCCCTCTTCGCCGGCTTCGACGAACACTCGCAAGTGTGGATGAGCCACGGCGACACCATCACGGCCATACCCGACGGCTTCCGCCGCATAGCCTCGACCGACAAGGTGGAGTTCGCAGCCTATCAGGCCGACGGCGAACCGCTCTGGGGCGTACAGTTCCACCCGGAGGTGTTCCACTCGTTACAAGGAACCCTGCTGTTGAAAAACTTCGTGGTAAACATCTGCGGCAGCCGGCAGGACTGGAGCGCCGCATCGTTTGTCGACACTACCGTAGCCGAGCTCAAGCAACAGCTGGGCAACGACCGCGTCATCCTCGGTCTGTCGGGCGGCGTCGACAGTTCGGTGGCGGCCGTCCTCCTGCACCGTGCCATCGGCCAGAACCTGACCTGCATCTTCGTAGACCACGGCATGTTGCGCAAGAACGAGTTCCAGAATGTCCTGCACGACTATGAATGTCTCGGCCTCAACGTGATAGGCGTAGACGCCAGTGCGAAATTCTTCGCCGAACTTGCCGGCGTGACCGAACCCGAGCGCAAGCGCAAAATCATCGGCAAAGGCTTCATCGACGTGTTCGACGCCGAGGCACAGAAGATAACCGATGCCAAATGGCTGGCCCAAGGCACAATTTATCCGGACTGCATCGAAAGCCTCAACATTACGGGCAAGGTAATCAAGAGCCACCACAACGTAGGCGGCCTGCCCGAAAAGATGAACCTGCACCTCTGCGAGCCGCTCCGCTGGCTCTTCAAGGACGAAGTGCGCCGCGTGGGCCGTCAGCTCGGCATGCCCGAACATCTCATCACCCGCCACCCCTTCCCCGGCCCCGGCCTCGCCGTGCGCATCCTCGGCGACATCACGCCCGAGAAAGTACGCATTCTTCAGGACGCCGACGACCTCTTCATCCGCGGTCTGCGAGAGTGGAAAGTGACCGACGCGGAAGGACACGAAGACACGCTCTACAACAAAGTATGGCAGGCCGGCGTCATCCTGCTGCCGGTCAAGAGTGTAGGCGTGATGGGCGACGAGCGCACCTACGAGCGCGCCGTGGCACTGCGCGCCGTCACGAGCACCGACGCCATGACCGCCGACTGGGCGCACCTGCCCTACGAGTTCCTGGCCAAGGTGTCGAACGACATCATCAACCACGTGAAAGGCGTCAACCGCGTCTGCTACGACATCTCGTCGAAGCCGCCTTCGACCATCGAGTGGGAATAAATAACGGCCGACAGCCGCCGGAACCGGACGGCTACCGGCCACAAAGACAATACAGACACGCAAAGGGTGCGGACGCTCTTCGAGAGTATCGCACCCTTTTTCACGGCCCGCGCCGGGCAATATGCGCGTCGCGCGGACAAAGCGTGCGAATATCGCGCTTTTTGCGTATCTTTGCACAAATATTGAAACATATACACAACCTTTACAAGCATGAAAGGCATCTACGCTATATTATTACTGGTGTGCTCAAACATCTTCATGACCTTCGCCTGGTACGGGCATCTCAAATTGCAGCAGACAGGCGTCAGCCGCAACTGGCCGCTGCTGTTAGTGGTGCTCTTCTCGTGGGGCATCGCGCTGTTCGAATACCTCTGCCAGGTGCCCGCCAACCGCATCGGATACATCGACAACGGCGGCCCCTTCTCGCTCATCCAGCTGAAGGTGATACAGGAGGTGGTGTCGCTCATCGTCTTCACGGTGCTCGTCACCCTCCTCTTCAAGGGCGAAGGATTCCATTGGAACCACGTGGCCGCTTTCGCCTGTCTCGTGGCCGCCGTCTATTTTGTATTCATGAAATGAGCACGATGTCAACTCCTGCCGACCAACCGCCATTCCCCAAGCACCCGGAACACGTACTCGAGAAACGCCTGCGGCGTAACTTCGCGGCAGGCGTGCGCGAACTCTCGCTCATCAGCCGCGACGACCACATACTCATAGGCCTCTCGGGCGGCAAGGACTCGCTTGCGCTGCTCGAGCTGTTGGGCGACGCCCGCCGCCGCTCGGGCAAAAGTTTCGAGCTGACAGCGCTCCACGTAAGAATGGCCAACATCGACTACCGCAGCAACACCGCCTATCTGGAGGAACGGGCAGCAGCGGCGGGCGTCCCGCTGCTCGTCAGGACGGCGGCGTTCGAGCCCGACCGCAAGGAAGGACGCAGCCCTTGTTTTCTCTGCTCCTGGACGCGCCGCAAGATACTGTTCGGCGTGGCGCAGGAACTGGGATGCAACAAGATAGCCCTCGGGCACCATCAGGACGACCTGCTCCTGACGGTCTTGATGAACCTCACCTTCGCCGGCAGTTTCGCCACAATGCCGGCCGCACTGCAAATGCGCAAATTTCCCGTCACGCTCATCCGGCCGCTCTGCAAAGTTGCCGAAGAAGATCTCGAAGCCTGGGCTGCGCTCCGGCAATACCGACCGCTCGAAAAGGTCTGTCCCTACGACAAGACCTCGAACCGCACAGCCATACGCCAGCTATTCGAAACGATGCAGCGACTCAACCCTGAAGCACGCCACAGCCTGTGGCACGCCCTGCAGAAGGAGGGCAAACTCACCGAATACAGCCACGAGCCATAAGATACTGCCATACAAAAGTGGCACGCCTTACCACTTTTGCGGCATACCTCCCCACTTTTGTGGCAATGCTTCCCACTTTTACGGCGTGCCATCCCGTTCAGGCGACATGCCGCCCTATTCAACCAACATCACTCTCCATTGACATACCGTGAATCCCGACACTCTGAAATCCAGTTCCAATCCCGAGATTGAATACGCCCGGCGCATCATCGAATACACCGACGCCCATCTCTTCCTCACCGGCAAGGCAGGCACCGGCAAGACGACATTCCTGCGCCGCCTCCGGGCCGAATCGCCCAAACGCATGGTGGTGCTTGCGCCTACCGGCATAGCTGCCATCAATGCAGGCGGAACGACCATCCACTCCTTTTTCCAACTGCCGTTCGCACCTTATGTTCCCGGCGCCAACTACAGCAAGGAGCAATTCAGAATGGGCAAGAACAAGCTCAAGCTCATCCGCTCGCTTGACCTGCTCGTCATCGACGAGATATCGATGGTGCGCGCCGACCTCCTCGACAGTGTGGACGCCGCCCTAAGACGGCACCGCGGGAACAGCCTGCCTTTTGGCGGCGTACAGCTGCTGATGATAGGCGACTTGCAGCAATTGGCGCCCGTCGTGACTGAGAGCGAACAGGAACTGCTCCGCCAGTACTACGACACATGCTTCTTCTTCAGCAGCCACGCCCTGCGTCAGACGGACTACTTCACCGTAGAACTGAAACACGTGTACCGCCAAAGCGATCCGGTCTTCATCGACCTCCTCAACAAGGTGCGCGAAGGGCGCGCCGACGCCGGAACACTGCAACTGCTCAACACGCGCTACCGGCCGCAGTTCTCGCCACGCCCCGAGGAAGGCTACATACGGCTCGTGACCCACAACCATCAGGCCGCACAGATAAACCGTCAGGAACTTACCGCCCTGCCGGGCGGAAGTCATATTTTCAAGGCCACTACCGAGGGGAATTTTCCGGAATCGTCCTATCCTACCGACGCCATGCTCGAACTGAAGAAAGACGCCCAGGTGATGTTTGTCAAGAACGACCCGGAAGGCCGTTACTACAACGGCATGATAGGCAAGGTGTCGGCCATCGGCCCCGACGGTTTCCGCGTATGTCCTCTGGAGAAGGCGGACGAGAACATCGAGCTCAAGCCGGAAGAATGGACCAACGCCCGCTACGTGCTCAACGAGAAGACCGGCGAGATAGAAGAGACCGTCGACGGCGTCTTCCGGCAATATCCCGTAAAGCTGGCTTGGGCCATCACCATCCACAAGAGCCAGGGACTCACCTTCGAGCGCGCCATCATTGACGCGCACCAGTCCTTCGCCCACGGACAGACCTATGTGGCCCTAAGCCGCCTCAAGACACTCGACGGTCTGGTGCTCTCCTCCCCTGTGCCGGCCTCGGCCATCATCACCGACAGGGCCGTCAGCCAGTACGCCAGCGAAACGACAGAGCGCAAGTTCGACGAAGCACACCTTGACCGCCTCTGCGCCGACTTCGCCCGCCGCACGCTTTCGTCGCTCTTCGACTTCAATGATGTTCACCGACTGACAGAGCGCGTCATCCGGGTACTGTATGATTTCTACGCCCGGCTCTTTCCCGACACCGCCGAGGCATGGCTACAGGCACAGCACAGGTTCGAAAAGCAAGTAACCGAAGTGGCGGAACGCTTCCAGGCGCAACTCCATCGCCTCACTGCGGCCGCACCCGACACCGAGGCGAACCCGATCTTACAGGAACGCGTGAGAAAAGGTGCCGCCTACTTCGCCGAACACCTGTTGCCACTATCACTCCTGGCAGCGAAGCTCAACCTCCCCACCGACAACGCCGTAGGGCGCAAGCGCCTGAAAGCCGCAGCCGAAGACCTGCAGGACACCCTGCGCCTGCGATCCACACTGCTCTGCCATGTGGCGGAACACGGCTACTCGCTCGCCGCCCTCCAGCAGGCCAAGGCACAGGCCTTCGCCGGAAAAGGCAAGACGGAAAAGGCCGCCGGCAGCACCAAGGCGACAAAAAAAGAGCGCGAACGCGTGGTGGTACCGTCCGAAATAGAACAGCCCGAACTCTACCGCCTCCTCGTAAGCTGGCGCTACGAGAAAGCCAAAACCGAACAGCGGCCGGCCTATGTCATCCTACAACAAAAGGCCTTGCACGGCATAGCGAATCTTATGCCCGACTGCGTGAAAAAACTGATTCTCGTACCCTACATCGGCAAGAAGACCGTCGACATCTACGGGCAGGAACTCCTTGACATCGTCCGCGCTTATCTTGAGAAAAACCACCTGCGGAGCCATGAAATAAAGACCGAGAAAGTGGCGGTGGAACCGGCGGCGGAGCGCGCCGATACCTTCGAGATCAGCCTGCGTCTCTTCCAGGAAGGCCTCGACATACAGGAAATAGCGCGCCGACGGCAACTGGTACCCTCCACCATATTCTCGCACATCGCCCGCCACGTTCTTGAAGGAAAGGTAGAGCTCGAGGCGCTTGTGGACACGGCGAAGGTGGCACGCATCAAGGCCTACTTCTCACAGCGTGCCGCGCAGCAGGCACCTCAGTCGCTCGCCGAGATACGGAAATCCATCGGCGAAGACATCGAATATGGAGAAATAAAACTGGTGGAGACACTGCTCAAAAAGCAGTAGGCCGACCGTCAGAAACACACGCGGCCACATCCGGAGAAAGTACTCCGGCTACAATCCTGCCCCCTTGAAGAAAGAATCCCTATATATAATAATGTGCAGAGGCCTCAGGATGCGGCTTCTCATCCTACTCCTCACCGGCCTTCACACCGCCTTGCCGGCCCAGACCTACACCGCCGGCCGCGAGCGCTACCTCACGTGGGAAGAGTTCGTGGAACAATATTTCGCCGATACCGGCGAAGAGGACGCCGACAACGAGGAAGGCGAAGACCGGCTGTTGCAGCTTCACGAACTCTACGAGCAACCCGTCAACATCAATACGGCCAGCCGCGAGGCATTACTGGAAATTACGTTTCTGACGGGTGCCCAGGCCGACTCCCTGCTGGCCTACCGCCAGCGCAAGCACCTGTTCCGCTCGCTGGGCGAGCTGCAGTTCGTCAGCCCGCTCACCCGCGAAACACGCCAATGGCTGTCGCTCTTCACCTATGCAGGCGACACGGCGGCCGCCCGCCGTCCGTTGCGCGCCGACCTTTTCGGCGGACGGCACGAACTGACAGCCGACATCGCAGTGCCGTGCTACCGCCGCGACGGCAACCGCCCGCACGAAGCCGAAGAGCTGGAAAAATATCCCAACCGCCAATATCTCGGCAACGGCCTGTCCAATACCATACGCTACCGTTATCGCAGTCCGCAAGGCAGCATCGCCTACGGACTCACCCTACAGAAAGATGCCGGCGAACCCTTCGGCAACCGCGGGAACCTGCCATACGACTACACTTCCGCTTATTTCGCCTGGACACCTGCCGGCAAGCGCTGGGCTCTGTGGCTCGGCGACTATGAGCTCAACGTAGCCCAAGGACTGCTGGCCGGCACGAACCACTACTACAGCCGCCTCATGCTGGGCACCTCGCTCATGCGGCCGCCCGCTGCCATACGGCCTCACACCTCAGCCGCCGAGGCCGGTTTCCTCCGCGGCGCCGCGGCGCGCCTGCAACTGGGCGCATGGCAAATAACGGCCTTCGCCGCATGGCAGCGCATAGACGGAACACTCCGCGGCGACACCCTGACTGCCCTGAAGACGGACGGAATGCACCGCACAGCGGGCGAACTGGAACGCCGCCGTACAGCCGGCCGCCTGACGGCAGGCGCCAACGCCGATTTCATACAGTCCACATGGCACGCCGGACTCACCCTTGTGGCCGACCGCTATGACAAGACCGTATGGCCGCCTCTGCGCACCGACAACCGCTACACACTGCGCGGCAAGGATGCCGCCGGCGTGAGCGCGCACTACGCCTGGCAGATCTCACGCCGTATCAACGCCGCCGGCGAGATGACCACAGACCGCCGCGGCCACTTCGCCACCCTGCATACCGCCCGTCTGACTATCGGCGCCGGCTTCGACGCCAGCCTGCAGGTGCGTCACCTCTCACCCCGCTACGTGGCACCGCACGCCAAGGCCGGCATCCGGAACTCACGCGTACAGAACGAGACGGGGCTGACCGCCCTTGTGAACTGGCGCACTGCACCGCGATTCTCTACAACGGCCTACGCGGATTTCTTCCGCTTTCCCCGTCCCACCTACAAGGCCTCGCTGTCCGGTTCGAAAGGCATGGAACTTTTTCTGCAGGAAAGCTACACACCGTCGCAAACCGCCATCCTCACGCTACGCTACAAGATGCTGACACGACAGGAGGACATCAGGGGGTACAAAGGAACCCTGCAATATGCCACCACCCACCGTCTGCGCATGGCCTATACCACAAATGTCCTGCCGGGCTATACCCTTCACGCAGCCATTGACGCAGCTTTCTCCTGCACACAGACCACCAGTCCGCGCCAAGGCTTCATGCTCTCGGCACGCGGCACCCATACCGGCCGACGCTACAGCCTGAGCGCCTTCGCGGCCGTATTCTTCACCGACGACTACTCCACGCGCCTCTACGCCTACCAGCCGCAACTTCCCGCCACTGGCGGTTTTCCCTCCTTCGCCTATCACGGCTACAGTTTTGTAGCCCAAGGCAGCATCAGACTGTCATCCCGGCTTCGCCTGACACTCCGCAACAGTCTTGTGCACTATTTCAACAAAAAGACCATAGGCAGCGGCACACAGGCCATTGCGGGTCCCACGAAAAACGATCTCAGCGCACAAGTGAAATGGACCTTCTGAAATACATTTCACCCCATCTCCAGACATACACACTACGGGGAGCGATTGTTACAGCCCGCATCCACCCCAAGACATACCCTGCGGTAAAAGTGGAACCGCCTCCCACTTTTGTGGCAAGCAGTCCCACTTTTGTGGCAAGGCGTCCCACCAAGAGATGCACGCTTCCGCCTTTTCAGAGTCTATAAACCACCTCAATATCTGCCGTACTTCAAGAAAAAAACGCATAAAACGCATTTTTTTGCCGAAAAGATTTGGAGTTTCACGAAAAAGCCGTATCTTTGCACCGCGTTTGAGAGAAAGCGCTACAACGCGGAAATAGCTCAGTTGGTAGAGCACAACCTTGCCAAGGTTGGGGTCGCGAGTTCGAGTCTCGTTTTCCGCTCACAGATTGAACAAATGAAACCTTCGGGCCCAGGTGGCGGAATGGTAGACGCGCTCGTTTCAGGTGCGAGTGTTTAACGACGTGCAGGTTCGAGTCCTGTTCTGGGCACAGGAATAAAAAAGGTTTTCATTAGCATTACAATGGAGAGGTGGCGGAATTGGTAGACGCGCTACTTTGAGGGGGTAGTGTCAATTGCGACGTGGGAGTTCGAGTCTCCTCCTCTTCACTTGTTTGCGGAAATAGCTCAGTTGGTAGAGCACAACCTTGCCAAGGTTGGGGTCGCGAGTTCGAGTCTCGTTTTCCGCTCCATACATTTCTATGAGAGCTTGAGGCCACTCAAGTTTTCATAGAAATTATTTTCATATATGGAGGTCTCGTCCGACAACTTCAAAAAACACGCTTAGCGAAAAATGAACATATACGCAAGATATTTCGACCAGGACACGCTGGTCTATACCGTAGAGGAACTCATTGATTTCCTATCGTCCATCCCCGACATACATGTCACCCCCGAACTTATCAACGAAGTGCAGGAATACGTAAGGAACGGTATGCCTTACCCCCGCCGCTACAAGGTAAGGCCAAGGGTCTATTTCATACTCATCAAGACCAATGCCGCCACAATGGAGGAGTTCAAGGCGCACCGCAAGCAGAACGTGCCGCAAAACGGCCCCGAAAACGACATGGCAAGCAAGAAGGAACTGAAGAACTCGCAGCTCACGGAGAAACGCGAAGGCTGGTACAAGGCCAGCATCTCCTTCAAACGCGTCATACAGATACCCGGCACCGTAAAGTTCCAGTATCAGGACACAGCCTTCGCCGCCCTCGTCAAAGCCGGCAGCGCGCTGGAAAGCTACAACAAAGTGGTGGGCTACCTCAAGGGGCGCAACGATATAGACCTCCGCAGCCAGTTTCCGTCGGCAAGGGGACAGAATTACCAATACAACTTCATAGGTGAACAACTTCCGGAAAATTTCATCAAAAAATATAACCTGAAGATAAAGTAAGAGCCCAAAAATACGCTCTACCTCAAGAACCAGCAAAAAAACTACGGCTTGCGGGTTTGCCAACTGCTCGAGAAGTCGTATATTTGCACCCAGTTTCGGTTCCGTAGCTCAGTTGGATTAGAGCAACGCCCTTCTAAGGCGTGGGTCTAGGGTTCGAATCCCTACGGAATCACATGGCCGGTGAATATTCACCGGCCATTTTAATAGAAGAAAAATACGCGGAAATCGGCGGACATACAACCGGAACGCAGCATGAAGAAGTTTGAATTACACTCCCCCTACAAACCGACAGGCGACCAGCCGGAAGCCATACGCCAACTGACCGAAGGCGCCCTCAATGGCGCTCCGGCACAGACTCTGCTGGGAGTGACGGGTTCCGGAAAGACCTTCACCATCGCCAATGTCATAGCCAATCTCAACAAGCCCACCCTCGTGCTGAGCCACAACAAGACGCTGGCCGCACAGCTTTACTCGGAATTCAAAGGCTTCTTTCCCGAAAATGCCGTCGAGTACTACGTTTCATACTACGACTACTACCAGCCCGAAGCATATATAGCCTCGACCGACACTTACATAGAGAAAGACCTGGCCATCAACGAAGAGATCGACAAACTCCGTCTGGCCGCCACTTCAGCACTACTGTCCGGACGCAATGACGTGATAGTCGTCTCCTCCGTGTCGTGCATCTACGGCATGGGGAACCCCGCGGCCTTCTACGAGAACGTAATAGAACTGAAAGTGGGCCGACGTCTCGCGCTCAACGTACTGCTGCGCCGTCTCGTCGACAGCCTCTACACGCGCAACGATGCCGCGCCGCGTTCAGGTAACTTCCGCGTAAAAGGCGACACCGTAGATGTTTATCTCGCCTACGCCGACGAGATGATACGCATCACCTTCTGGGACGACGAGATAGACGGTATCGAGGAAATAGATGCCCTGAGCGGCATGAGAATGGCTACCTTCGACGAATATAAGATTTATCCCGCCAACCTTTTCCTTACTTCCAAAGAAACACAGGAACTGGCCATCCGGAAAATACAGGATGACCTGGTGGAACAGGTCGAATTGCTACAATCACAAGGCAAAGCCTTAGAGGCAAAGCGCCTCAACGAGCGCGTAAGCTACGACATCGAGATGATACGCGAATTAGGTCACTGCTCAGGCATAGAGAACTATTCACGCTACTTCGACGGCCGGGAACCGGGAACACGCCCCTATTGTCTGCTGGACTTCTTCCCCGACGATTTCCTGATAGTCATCGACGAAAGCCACGTAAGCGTACCGCAAATCGGAGCCATGTACGGTGGTGACCGCTCACGCAAAGAGTCGCTCGTGAACTACGGTTTCCGGCTACCGGCTGCCCTTGACAACCGCCCGCTCACCTTCGAGGAATTTCACGAACTGGCCAGGCAGGTCATCTACATAAGCGCCACGCCCGCCGAATACGAGCTGGCGGAAAGCGAAGGCGTCGTAGTGGAACAGGTCATACGCCCCACCGGCCTTTTGGACCCGCCCATTGAAGTGAGACCGGCAGACTTTCCCATCGACGACCTCATGGAAGAGATCAGAAAGCGCATGGAACGCGACGAGCGCACACTCGTGACCACACTGACCAAGCGCATGGCCGAAGAGCTCACGGACTATCTGATAAAGAACGGCGTGCAGACAGCCTACATACACAGCGACGTGGACACCCTCGAGCGCGTGAGAATCATGGAAGACCTGCGCAAGGGAATCTACAGCGTCCTCGTGGGCGTAAACCTGCTGCGCGAAGGCCTCGACCTACCGGAAGTATCGCTCGTGGCCATTCTCGACGCAGACAAGGAGGGCTTCCTCCGCTCCCACCGCTCGCTCACGCAAACCGCCGGCCGCGCGGCACGAAACATCAACGGGCGCGTCATCATGTATGCCAACAAAATCACACCGTCCATGCAGCAGACCATCGACGAAACGGAGCGGCGGCGCATGAAGCAGTTGCACTACAACGAGGTGAACGGCATAACACCACGCCAAATACGCAAGGCGATAGACGGCAACGAGCTGGCACAACTGAAGAAGACCCCCGATACCGCAAACATAGCCCCCGCACCGCTCAAGGGTTATGCCGCACAAGAGGAAGTAACCGTTTCGCAAGCCGCCGAACCTTTGTCCGCCTACGGCAAGAAGGCAGCGGGAAAGTCCGGAACGGTCGCGACAGAATCCGTAGAACAGCGCATCGAGCGACTGAAGAAACAGATGAAGGAGGCCGCCGCACGGCTCGACTTCGTACTGGCCGCCCAACTGCGCGACGAGATGCTACTACTCGAAAAGCAAAGCAAACAATAAGCCATGACTTCATTTCTCAGATTCCTAAAGAACTGGACACTGCCCGTAGCCATGCTTGCAGGCGTAGCCGGCTACTTCATCTATGCGAGCATCCCCGCACTACGGGGCACGCACTCCTTCGTCATGCACAGCATCGCCGTCATACAGCCCGCGCTCATCTTCGCAATGCTCTTCATCACGTTCTGCAAGACAGACCCGCGCACACTACGGCTCCGCCGCTGGCACGGCTGGCTCCTACTCTTCCAGGCACTATCCTTCGCCGCGCTCTCGCTGCTTATCATCCTTTCGGGAAAAAGTCTGCCGTCCGGGGCACAAGTCATAGTTGAAGGAGCCATGCTATGCCTCATCTGTCCCACCGCCACCGCCGGCGCTGTGGTCACGGCCAAGCTGGGCGGCGATGCCGCCGGTCTGACGACCTACACCATCCTGATAAATCTTACGGCGGCTACGGTCATTCCTGTTTTCGTGCCTCTCATCCATCCCCATGCCGGTCTCGGCTTTCTGTCGTCCTTCCTGCTCATCATCGGCAAGGTATTTCCGCTGCTCATCTGCCCCTTCCTGGCCGCCCTACTGGTACGCCGCTTTCTGCCCGGCCTGCAGAAGATAGTATTGGGTTGCAAGGATCTGGCCTTCTACCTATGGGCCGTGGCTCTGTCCATAGCCATCGCCGTCACCGTCCGCAGCATCGTCCACACCGAGGTAGCCTTTGTCTATCAGGCCGGCATCGCCGCCATCAGCCTTCTGTGCTGCGTCCTTCAGTTCTATCTCGGCCGACACATAGGCCGACGCTACGGCAGCCCCATCGGCGGCGGCCAAAGTCTGGGACAGAAGAACACCGTCTTTGCAATATGGCTGGGCTACACATTCCTTACTCCCGTAACCGCCATAGCCGGCGGATTCTATAGTGTGTGGCACAATGTCTTCAACTCCTGGCAGCTCTACAAGCAGCGCACGGCCGAAAACACCCTGCCGGACAAGAGCTAAAGATTGCCGGACTACTGAAAACCACCGCCGCCATCAAGAAACAGCCAAAAGAACGTGCCGCAGTTCGCAATGAACCGCGGCACGTTCTTTCGGCAATAAAGGCGCCGGCCGATGTCAGGCCTGCAGGTACGCCGTCACGTTACGTTCGATGCGCGCCGTCACATCACTTTCGTCGGCGGGCACGAAGGTTTCGCCCGTAATGTGCTCGTAGAGTTCCACATAGCGCTCCGAGATGCTCTTCACCACTTCGGGTGTCATTTCGGGCACTTGCTGTCCTTCCTTGCCCTGAAAACCGTTGTCCATCAGCCATTCACGCACAAATTCCTTGGAAAGCTGCTTCTGCGGCTCGCCGGCAGCGAAACGCTCCTCGTAGCCTTCACTGTAGAAATAGCGCGAGGAGTCGGGCGTGTGTATTTCGTCCATCAGGTAGATTTTGCCGTCGTGCTTGCCGAACTCATACTTCGTATCGACGAGTATGAGGCCGCGCCGCGCGGCTATCTCCGTGCCGCGGCGGAAGAGTGCGAGGGTATACTTCTCGAGCACTTCATACTCCTCGGGCGTGGCCAGTCCGCGCGCCAGTATTTCCTCTTTCGAGATGTCCTGATCGTGCTCGCCGATCTCGGCTTTCGTGGTAGGCGTCACTATGGGTTCGGGAAACTTTTGGTTCTCGCGCATACCCTCGGGCAGTTTCACGCCGCATATCTCGCGCACGCCGCTCTTGTAGGCCCTCCAGGCACTGCCGCAAAGGTAGCCGCGCACAATCATCTCGACGGGGAAGCCCTCGCACATCACGCCGGCCGTGACCATGGGGTCGGGCACGGCCAGTTTCCAGTTAGGACAGATGTCGGCCGTAGCGTCGAGGAATTTAGAGGCTATCTGGTTCAGCACCTGCCCCTTAAAGGGAATACCTTCAGGCAATATCACATCGAAGGCCGAGATGCGGTCGGTGGCCACCATGACGAGTTTGTCGCCCAAGTCATACACATCACGGACCTTGCCGTGGTACACCCCTTTCTGTCCGGGGAAGTTGAAATCGGTTTTGGTTAAAGCACTCATTGTATATCGCGTTAATGTTTTATGAAAATCATTTATCGGCAACCAGACAGAGACCGGCCGGCAAAAAGTGGGAAGGCGTGCCACAAAAGTGGGAAGCAATGCCACAAAAGTGGGAAGGCGTACCACTTCCGCCGCACTTGCCGCCGCTACGACTGCCCGCCGCGCCCTGCTTCCGAAGGCGGTTCGGCGGCCGGCCGAGCGTCCTGCGCTGCTGCGGCGGCCTGTTTCGCGTCACGGTCGTAGGCCTCGACAATGCGGGTCACGAGCCGGTGGCGCACGATGTCCTGTTTGTTCATCGTGACGAAAGCGATGCCCGGCACATCCGCCAGGATGCGCAGCGCCTCCGTCAGACCACTCTTCTGCGAAGGCGGCAAGTCTATCTGCGTACGGTCGCCCGTAATTATCATCTTCGTATTCCAGCCCATGCGGGTAAGGAACATCTTGATCTGCGCCGTCGTCGTGTTCTGCGCCTCGTCAAGTATGACCACCGCGTCGTTAAGCGTGCGGCCGCGCATAAAGGCCAAAGGAGCTATCTGTATGACATTAGTGGCCATGTACTCCTGCAGTTTGGCCGGCGGCACCATCTCCTGCAAAGCGTCGTAGAGCGGCTGCAAGTAAGGGTCTATCTTCTCCTTCATGTCGCCGGGCAGAAAACCGAGTTTCTCGCCGGCTTCCACAGCCGGGCGGCTGAGTATTATCTTCTTCACCTCCTTGTTCTTCAAGGCGCGCACGGCGAGAGCTATGGCCACGTAGGTCTTGCCCGAACCGGCCGGTCCCACGGCAAAGAGCATATCGTTGCCACGATAGGCCTCGACCAGCTTGCGCTGGTTTTCCGTACGGGGGGCTATAGGTTTTCCGCTTGTACTGTAAACAATGACATCTGCCGAAGGCTCCGCCACGGCGCCACGATGCTTCACGATGTCGAGTATATTCTCCTCGGAAAGCATATTATAGAGCGCGCAATGCCTCTCGAGTTCGTGGAAAAGCTCCTCGAATACGGCCAGGTCTTCTTCAGCCGCCAGCACCTTGACCACATTGTCGCGGCCCATGATGCGCAACTTGGGGCACAGGGCCCGGAGCAGCCTCAGGTTGGCATTGTTGACGCCGAAAAATACTACAGGATCGGCCTCTTCAAGTATAAAATGCTTTTCTGTCATGCTTTGATGGATGAATGATTGGCACATACCGCGCCAAATACACTGCAAATTTAAACAATCCGTATGAGAAATATCCCGTTTTTTAGTACTTTTGTAAGCGGATGCCTGCGGCCCGACCGTTTCCCGCCTCACACGGCGGACGGGAAACCTCTCCTGACGGCCGCCGCCTCACATATACTAAAGGAAACACCGATGGACAATCATATACCGGCTCCGGAAAATCCCCGGCCGCAAACAAGACGCAAACTAAGCCCCAGAAAAATAACACGGCTCGTAGTCGTGATTGCCGCCGTAACGGCCGGCATCGTAAGCCTGTGTCATCACGAGGAAGAAGACGGCGGACAGGAGAAGAAAACCGCCGCGGCAGCACCGGTCGACACCATCCTGCTGCACAGCCGCCACGTGGACAGCCTCATGTCCCTGCCGCGCAAGCCGCTCGTACTGACCGACGCCGACGGCAAAGCGGTGAAAAACAAGATCATCGGCGTTGGAGACTACAACAAGGCCTTTCCCGACCTGAACGACCTGCAGCTGGCCACCGCACGACGGCTGGGCATTGCCGAAACTGAGGACCGCGAAGCCGCACACCAAGCCAAAAGCCGGCTGCTATACATCGGCGACAGCCCCTACTACCGTCTGGAACGACTCTCCCATTCCATCCCCTACCTTGTGCCGCGCGCGCAACGGCTGCTCAACGAGATAGGCCGGAACTTCATCGACTCGCTTCAACGCAAAGGCTTGCCGTTCTACAAACCCGTAGTCACCTCCGTACTGCGCACGAAGCACGATGTGGCGCGACTGCGACGCGTCAATGCCAACGCCTCCGAAAACAGCTGCCACCAGTTCGGCACAACCTTCGACATCTGCTACAACAATTTCTACCGGGTCATCGACCCTGCGGATCCCGCCGCACGGCAGGTGTGGGACGGCCGGTTGAAAGAAGTGCTGGCCGAGGTGTTGCGCGACATGAGGGAGCAAGGACTGTGCTACGTACGCTACGAAGTGCATCAGAGCTGCTTCCACATCACCGCCCGCTGATACGACGGCGCCGTAATGCTTTCGCCCTTCCGCGCAATGCTGTCCGCAGCGCAGAAGGGCGAAAACTTTTTCCAAAAGGAAGCGGTAAAAAAAAGACTTCCTCTCAACAATCTATCTCAAGTCCGTCGTAAGCAAGATGTACGCCCGGCGGTAAGGCGGCTTCCACCTCGGCATGCAGCCCTACGTGGTGGCTCATGTGGATAAGATAGGTAACAGGCGGCGACAGGCGGCGCGAAAGTTCTATGGCCTCGTCCACCGTCTGATGGCTGGCGTGGGGTTCGAAGCGCAGGCCGTTGACCACGAGTGTCCTGACGCCTTGCAGACAGGAGAGGTCGGCCGGATCAGCCGACGACATGTCGGTGATATAGGCCAGGTCGTTCACGCGGAAGCCTACGATGGGGAGCCGCCCGTGCATGACGCGCAGCGGCAGGATGCGCTGCCCTTTCACGAAGAATGCCTCGCCGGCCTCGATGGGGCGGAGCTCGAGCCGCGGCACACCGGGATACAGATGTTCGGCAAAGCAGTAGGGCAAACGTTCCTTGAGATGTTGCAGGCAGAAGGGCTCGGCATAGATGTGCATGCCGCCGAAGAGTCCGAAGGGGCGGAGGTCGTCCAGGCCGCCCACGTGGTCGTAATGCTCGTGGGTAATCAATACGGCGTCGAGCGGATGGAAGTCGCGGCACAACATCTGCTGGCGGAAATCGGGACTACAGTCGAAGAGAATGCGCGTACCGGCGTCTGTCACGAGCAACGCCGAAGTGCGCAGACGGTTGTCGCGCGCGTCCTTCGAAGTACACACCGGACAGGTACAGCCTATCTGCGGCACACCGGTACTGGTTCCTGTTCCGAGAAAGATAAGTCTCATGCCGCCGTGTTATATGAAATTGACTTCGGGACATATCTCTATGCCGAAACGCCCGCGCACATCGGCCTGCACGGCCTGACTGAGACGCACAATGTCCTGCCCCGTGGCACCGCCGAGATTGACCAGAACAAGCGCTTGCTTGTCGTAGACGCCGGCATGTCCCAGACTGCGGCCTTTCCAGCCGCATTGTTCGATGAGCCAACCGGCCGGTATTTTCACGGTGCCGTCGGGCAGATCGTAGTGCGGCACTTCGGGATGGGCCGCCGCCAGGCGCGCAAAGTCGTCAGCACTTATCACGGGATTCATGAAGAAGGAGCCTGCGCTGCCCGTTACCTGCGGATCGGGCAACTTGGCGCGCCGCACCTCCACAACTACCTCATAGAGCCGTTCGGCCGTCACCGTGTCTGGCGAGAGACCGCGCGCTTCGAGCTCGCGCGACAGGGCGGCGTAGCGCAAATTAGGCTTGAAACGACGCGACAAGCGGTAGTCGACATACGTTATGACATAACGGCCACGCAAGGCTGTCTTGAACACGCTCTGCCTATAGGCGTAGCCGCACTCGTCGCGGCTGAAGGTACGGGACTCGCCCGTAAGCGTATCCACGGCGTGGACGCACTCGATGAAGTCGCCGGCCTCGGCACCATAGGCACCGATGTTCTGCACGGCCGAAGCGCCTACCTCGCCGGGTATCAGCGCGAGATTCTCGAGTCCGTAGTATCCTTGCCCCACACACCAGCGCACGAAGCCGTCCCAGTCCTCGCCGGAGGCCGCGCGCACGACGACGCTGTCACCGGCCTCACCGATTGCCTCGCAGCCCAGCAGTCGCGAGTGAAGTATGGTGCCGTCGTAGTCGCCGGTAAAGAGGAGATTGCTCCCCTGGCCGATGTGCAGCCAGCGCTCGCCGGGCGTTCCGGCCAATGTGCGCAGGGCATCACGCAGTTCATCGGCCGAACGGTATTCCACCATACGCCGGCAGGATACATCAAGCCCGAAAGTATTATGTCCGAGTAATGAAGGCATATTAACGATATTGATTATTCATAAGTGAACGTATTGAAGGGAAAGGCCGCGACGGCTTCTGTCAGATGTCTTCGAGCCTTGTGAGCCGCCACGACTTGCGGTGACGCTCAAACACGAGCGTACTGCTCAGACCGGCCGAGGAACTGGTCAGCACAACGATGCGGACGGGACTGCCGGCGTAGCGTTGGTCATAGTTGATACTGACCAGTTCGTCCGCGGGAAGTTCCGGCCGGAAGTCGCTCCACTGCTCCACATCCAGCACGCCGTCTATTTCCTGATAGGTGTCGGAGTCGTAGGTCTTGAAGCCGAAGGGATTTTTGATGTGCGCCCGCTGAAAGGCAGGATTCCCGGCGAAGTCTCTGAAGAAATGCCAGAAATCCTCGTCATCGGAACGGGCAAGCGCGTGAGAGTCGAGCTTCATGAGCATCCACTTGCCGCGCTCTTTCTCAAATACATACTGCTTTACAAAATCCTTCTTCAAACTTATCTTCTCCACTACGACCCGGCTTAAATCCTCGCGTTTCTCGCTGCCGCGCGCGTTCTCGCCGGCATAGGTCACGGCATAGAGGGAACTGTTCGCGTAGAGCGCGTCGAAAGTCCACTTACCGGCCTCGACCGTCCGCCCGCGCCCGTTTTCGCTGCAATACAGGGGAAACCTGACACGCTCCTTCTGAAAACGCGCGTTGCGCATGAAATTATAAATGAAATCGTCGAAAAGGCCGTCGGCCGTAGCCGGCGGTTCAGCGGATGCCGTGTCGGCGGCCGGTGCCGGCGTCTCCGCGCTCACGGAGTCGGCCGGCGACGGCTGATTGTCGGCAGGTTTTCCGTCCGGACGGCATCCCGCCAGCAGCACAGCTACGGCCAAGAATATTACTGATAGATATTTCATCTTTACTCCTTACTGATTACTGAGCGGCAAAGTTAGCGCAAGGCGCGCAAAGGGCAAAACAAATCCGGCGGATTTTGTCACCTGGGCCAACAGGCGCGCCTATTTACCGGATTTCCGTACCGAAGCGGCGGCATGGCGCAAAAGTTCGGCCGCGACTTTAACATATTTAACTTTCAGCAACTTTTGAAGCAGGTGTTTTTGGAAAAACATTACTTGCATTTTCAGATAGAAGTATCGGAAAAAATTTTGGAAGTAACCTTTTTCAAAATGCAAGTAGTGCATTTCACACTTCCATTACTTGCTTTTTCAACGGGAATAAGGACTTTTTGTCCGAAAACAGGCCGAAAACGCCAACAAACAGGGGCAGACCGCCGTGGTCTGCCCCTCTGCTAAGGCAAAGATACGACATTTTTCGACGAAAAGCAAGAAGTGTTAAAATCGGCAGCGCGCGGCGCACCAGGAACGCCGTTTTTCCGCATCGGGCAAACGGAGCCCGTCATTTCCCGCCCGTTGCGTTCGGCCGCCGGCCTCTTTTTATTAATTTTGCACGGGCCACAGAGGCCCGCGGAACTAACCTCACCAACATCACCTGTACCGAGACATGAAAAAGAGAATACACCTGACGGCTGCCGCACTGCTCGGCCTGCTGCTCGCAGGCATGGCAGGCTGCGACAGCGCAAAGACAAGCTATTCGCACCATACCGACTATTTCAGCATCGACATAGACCCGCGCGGCTACATCGTGGGCATGTGGAACACGACCAGGCCCGGCCGCAACTTCAGTCCCGCCGACCAGCCTTCGCCGCTGCTCTCGCTCTACGACAGCGGGCAGAAGCGATACTTCTACCCGCAACGGGCCACCCGCGACGGTCACCGCTATACGCTCGAATACGAGAACGGCGCAGTGGCCAGGGTGCTGCTCACGGAAAAAGAGAAATATCTGAAACTGACACTCGAGAGCGTAGAGCCGCGGCACGGCGTGGACGGCATACAATGGGGCAGTTACTACACGAACATAGACAACCTGCTGGGCGACATAATCGGTGTGGCGCGCGACACCTCGGCCGCGGTGAACTACGCCATCGGCGCGCTGGCGCTCGACGACAACACGATAGGCGGCGAATCGCGCTTTACCTCCGAAACCGGCGCCGGCGGCTACATCGTGCACACACCCGACAAGAAGCGCTATCCGCTGCCCGTGACACTGCACGAAGGGCAGCAATTCACCATGGGCGGCGACGGCATCAGCGATGTGGCCTTCTACGACCGGCGCGAGCCTTACTTCCGCATGCTCTACGGGAGCACGGCCGGCGTAGACTGCAACGGACGCATCAACATACGCTACCACTCGCGCGACCGCCGCAAGGGACAGATGATATACTCGCCCGAAGGCGTGCCCGTATTCCACAACAACGAACCCAACCACCTGATGCGCCAGGATGTGCCCGGCGTCGATTTCGTCGGCTCTTCCATCGCGCTCTGGGGCAGTCCCGACAGCATCGCGCTGACCGAAGTCATACGCTCGGTGGTGCGCGAGGAGGGCCTGCCCTACCCCACGTTCCGCGGCAAGTGGGTGAAAGACCCCACCTCGTTCACCCCCGACATCATGACCTACGGCCACCAGTACGACAGCATAGCGTCCTACGCGCGGCAAATGAGCCTGCATGTTGTCCATGCCTACGACCAGCCCTTCCTGCACCCCGACCGCCACAACGAAGGCTACATTGACGGCCGCGACGGAGCGCGCAAACCCTTCCACCTGACATCGGGCGACCTCTCGCACCTGGAATACGCACGCCTGCTGGCCCGCGACAGCATTATCCTCGGCCGCACCTGCATCACGAACTCCATCGCGCCCGACACGCCCGACTGCTCGCCCCTACCCACCGACAGCGCCTGCATACAACACAGGCGCTATCTCACGGCGGCGCTCTCGCCCTCCGACACAATTATATATATAGACAATCCCAAACACCTTGAGGAAATAGCCTGTTGGGAGGGACACTGCCGGGAACTGAACATGGTGAAAATCGGCAAGGAACTCATCCACTACCTCGGCGTATCGGCAGAGAAACCCTACCGCCTGCTCCATGTCAGTCGCGGATATTGGGGAACCCGGCCGGCCGCGCACGCCGCGGGCGACGCCGTGGACAAACTGCAGGTAACCGTGGGCTGGGGCTATCAGGGCCTCGTCCCCAACCTGGAGCTGCAGGACGAAATAGCCCGCCACTACGGCGACATAGCCCTGCACAGCGGCCTCGGACATCTTGACTTCGACGGACAGGAGTTTCTGTTCCACAGCGGCTTCGGCACGTACTCCGTAAAACGCTTCATGCGCAATATGTTCGAGCAGACGCGCCGCAACGGCGTGCCCGACCTGCGCTTCACGGGAGCTACCCTCTCGGAAGGTTCGTGGCACTACCAGAGCATCTGGAACGTAGGCGGCGGCAAAAACATCTACGACGCCCGCCTGCGCCAGTGGGGCAGCACGACAAGTCAGGGCAAGGACTTGCGCGATGTCACTTACGCCAACTTTTTCCCCTCGTCGTTCGGAGCCAATTTCCCCATAACGGCCGGCTCCACGCTTGAGGAGTACGAGCACATAGAGGCTACGGCCGTGGGATACGGTGCTACCTACGCGCTGAAAATCAGTCAGGCCGATGTGGAGAGCTGCCCGCAGAAGTACGCCATCTTCCGGGCCATACGCACCTGGGAAGAGGCCCGGCGGGCCGACGCCTTCCCCGCGCACATCCGCCGCCTGCTCCAGGATCCCGCGCTCGACTGGCGTCTGGAACCCAAGACCGGCGGCAGCGGCTGGACGCTCTACCAGATGTCCGGCGGCGAGAAGGTGCGCTCGTTCGACCTCGTACCGAAAGATTCACGGAAATAACGACACGGCATGAAAAGACTTATTATTCTTCTGGTAGCGGTTACGGCCGTGCTCGCAGGCCCTGCCGCCGGCCGCAAAAGCTGGTTGCCGCCGGCGCCCGGCGCGGCGTCGGGCATCCGCCTGCTGCAGTGCCGCTACGACGGCGCCCTGCTCACGGACTGCGAGGAAATAGCCCGCGCCGGGCAGGCGGACTGGGCGGTGACCGCGGAAGCCGACACGCTGGAACTCGGCGTACCGCACGGCCGCCAGATACTACTCCGATATACCTTCACCGCCCTTCGTCCGCTGACATCGGCCGGAGTGGCCGTGGCCGTCGACCGCGCCGGCTGGAGCAGCGACAACTACGTGATGATACCCTCCTCGGTCTACAACGGCAACCGGCAACGCATCGTGCACCGCGCCTACGCCACGGGGCTCGACCGCTCCGACCACCGGCGCCCCGACCTCATGCTGACCTCCAATCCCATACCCCAGCTTTCGCCGGAGATAGGCACTCTTTCGAGAATCGAAGTATTGGTCAATAATGCCGCTACACCGGCCATCGTATGGTACGAGCGCCACGCACGGCGCGGCTACGTGCTGCTCACCGACCAAGGCATCGCCAAAGACGGCGCCCTGCATGACCACGCCCTGATAGTAGAGGAAACGCCCGACCGCTCGCTGGCCACGCTGGCCGTGAGTGCTCCCGGCGTGCGGGCGAAGAAGCCCGAGTTCATCGGCTTCAGCGCCAGTCCCGACCGCGGTCTGTCGTTCGCCGCCGGCGAACAGGTCTGCATGCGCCTCCGCCTCGTCGAGTTCGACGCCGACGGCGTGCCGGCGGTGCTCGAAGGCTTCCAGCGGGTACGCAAGCTGCACACCGGCCCCAATCATCCGCGTCATCTCAAACCGGCCAGCGAGGTAATGCGCCTCATGACCCGCAACATCGACCGCCGCTACCTGCGCGCGCCGCAGTGGGAATACTATTGTCCGGAAAATGCCGACTGGATTTCATTCGGCTGGATAGGCGGTCTGATGAATACCTATCCGATGCTGGCCCTCGGCGACGATGAACACCTGCGACGGGTAAGCCGTACCTTCAATTTCGCCCTGCCGCGCGCCCAGGGCAAGTCGGGCTTTTTCTACGCCACGCTCGGCGCCGACGGCAAGGTGTTCGGCCGCGATGCGGCGAAGGAGCATCCGGAAATAGTGCTCACGCGGATGAATGCCGATGTGCTCTACTGGATGCTCAAACAGTTCATGCTGCTCCGCGCACAAGGCCGGGGCGGCGCGATTCTTCCGGACTGGGAACAGAGTATGCGGCGCCTGGCCGATGCTTTTGCCGATACCTACCGGCGGTTCGGCACGTGGGGCAATTATCTCAACGCCGAGACCGGCGATGTGGAGGTGTACCGCACCACCAGCGGCGCCATGGCACCCGCCGCCCTCGCCCTGGCCGCGCGATACTTCGACTGCCCCGAATATCTTGACATCGCGCTCCGTGCGGCCGACGAGTACTACCGCCACTTCGCGGTGGCCGGCTTCACCTCGGGCGGATGCGGCGACATACTTCAGAACGCCGATTCCGAAACGGCCATCGCCTTTCTCACATCCTGCAACCTGCTCTACGAGTGCACCGGACAGCCGCAGTGGCTCGACCGCGCCCGTGCGGTGGCGGCCCTGTGCGCCAGTTGGGTGGTTTCGTTCGACTACCAGCTGCCCGACAATACCGAACTGGGGCAGCTCGGCGCGCCGCTCGCCGGCACCGTGTGGGCCAGCACGCAGAACAAGCACGGCGCGCCCGGCTTCTGCACCTCATCGGCCGACGCGCTCTTCCGCCTTTACCGAACCACCGGCGACACCATCTATGCCGACCTGCTCCACGATGTCTGGCACGCCTATGTCGAGGGCATCCGTCCCAACGGCTACATCAGCGAACGCCTCACCTACTGCGACGCCGAACTGCGCGGCACACGCGGCTTAGGCGGCGACGGCGGCACCGGCTGGAACGAGCTGAACGGTTGCATGATGGCAATGGAACTGCCCGGCCTCTACGTACGGAGCGACCTCGACCGCGTCTACGCCTTCGACCATATCGACGCCCACATAAAGAAAGCCGACAGCCGCGAGCTGATCGTCAGTCTGAGCAACACGACACCGCATGACGCCGAGGTGTCCGTACTCGTCGAGACGGCGCGCGAAGCAGGCGCCCCGCTGCCGCCGGTGGCCTTCGCCGGCTGGAAGAGGATAAAAATCCGCGCCGGCCGCACCGTCAACTACCGCATCCGGAAATAAACCCACTCCGCCCACATCCGGCCCCGCCCGACACCCTCTCCGCGCTCCGGGCGCAAAAACGGGACGCCTCGCGGCAAAAGTGGGAAGGTATGCCACAAAAGTGGGATGCCTTGCCATAAAAGTGGGAAGGCACGCCACAAAAGACGCATCTGCCCCCGACATTGCAGAACAACGCCTCACCCCGGAAAGAATACGCCGCCATTGAAGCGCACAGCCTACCGCCAGTCACGCACAAGCCCCCGGCAACAGTTCTCCGGACACAACGGCACAAATGCAATAACGCAAATATCATCCGCTTTGCCTAAACTTTTAGTTTATCCCTTTGCCATTTTACAAAAAAGTAGTACTTTTGCACGCCGATTATTATCAAGCAGGGGTAAAATCCTGCGTTTCTGCATGTTCGGCCGCCATATCCATTGGCCGGGTAGCGGCAGCCATCAAGAACATCAGAACAGAAAAACAGTAGTTACAAAAAATTAAAAGAAAAGAAAGTGGACACTTTAAGTTACAAGACCATTTCTGCGAACAAAGAGACCGCAAAGAAAGAATGGGTCGTAGTAGACGCTACTGACCAGGTTCTGGGTCGTCTTTGCACGAAAGTAGCCAAATTGTTGCGTGGCAAGTACAAGCCCAACTTTACTCCTCACGTTGACTGCGGCGACAATGTTATCATTATCAATGCCGACAAGGTGAAACTCACCGGCAACAAGTGGAACGACCGTACCTATTACACCTACACGGGCTATCCCGGCGGTCAGCGCGAGCACACGCCCGCCAGCATCATGGCCAAGCCCAACGGAGCCGACAAGTTGCTGCGCCGTGTCGTGAAGGGTATGCTTCCCAAGAACCGCCTTGGCGCAAAGCTGCTCGGCAACATGTACGTGTACGAAGGCAGCGAGCACAAGCACGAGGCACAGAGCCCCAAAGCAATTGATATTAACTTGTATAAATAATCACCGCAGATATGGAAATGATTAATGCATTAGGCCGTCGCAAAAGTGCCATCGCCCGCATCTACATGACGGAAGGAACCGGCAAGATTACCATCAACAAAAGAGACTTGACGGAATATTTCCCTTCTTCTATTCTCCAGTATGTCGTAAAGCAGCCCCTGACGCTTCTCGATGTCGCAGAGAAATATGACATCAAGGTGAATCTCACCGGCGGTGGTTACACGGGTCAGAGCCAGGCTCTCCGCCTCGCCATCGCCCGCGCACTGGTCAAGATCAACGCCGACGACAAGAAAGCCCTTCGCGCCGAAGGTTTCATGACACGTGATCCCCGTGAGGTTGAACGTAAAAAGCCGGGACGTCCCAAGGCTCGCCGTCGCTTCCAGTTCAGCAAACGTTAATATCGGCCGTTATTGCTGCTGGATTACGTTTAGTATCTAAATCGGCAGGACTTCAATACCTGTTTTGACGGACTACCCGCCGATTGGTTGAACTAAAAACATGGCGTACCACAACGCTGTACAAGCGTCAGAATACGCCGCAACTGAAAAGAAAGTAAACGAACAAACAAATCTTCAAAAATGTCTAGAACTAATTTTGAGACTTTACTTGAGGCCGGCTGCCACTTCGGCCACCTCACCCGCAAATGGAATCCCGCAATGGCTCCCTATATCTTCATGGAGCGCAACGGTATCCATATCATAGATCTTCACAAGACTGTGGCAAAAATAGACGAAGCCGCCGAGGCTTTAAAGCAAATTGCCAAGTCCGGCCGTAAGATCCTCTTTGTAGCTACTAAGAAACAAGCCAAGCTGGTGGTTGCCGAGAAGGCAGCTTCCATCAATATGCCGTATGTTACGGAACGCTGGCCGGGCGGTATGCTCACCAACTTCCCGACTATCCGCAAGGCTGTCAAGAAAATGGCCAATATTGACAAGCTTATGAGCGACGGCACTTATTCCAACCTCTCCAAGCGCGAGATTCTGCAAATTTCCAGACAGCGCGCCAAGTTGGAAAAGAACCTCGGTTCCATCGCCGACCTCAACAAGCTCCCCGCAGCTCTCTTCATCGTCGATGTATGCAAAGAGCACATCGCAGTCAAGGAGGCACAGCGTCTGGGCATCCCCGTATTCGGTATCGTCGACACCAACTCCAACCCCAACAGCGTAGACTTCCTCATCCCCGCCAACGACGACGCCAACAAGAGCATCGAGGTTATCCTTGACGCCTGCTGCGCTGCCATCGCCGAAGGCATTGAGGAGCGCAAGGCCGAAAAGGTAGACACCGAAGCTGCCGGCGAAGGCGAGAAGCCCGCACGCAAGCGCACGGCCAAAGCCCGCGTAGAGAAGGAGGAGGCCCAGCCCGAAACCGTTGAGAACGAAGAGCCGAAGGCTGAATAATTAAGTCAAACACAACTAAAAAAACACTACAATGGGTGTAGGATTAGAAGATATCAAGAAACTTCGCACCATGACCGGCGCCGGCCTCGGCGACTGCAAGAAAGCGTTGGCCGAGTCGAACGGCGACATCGAAGTTGCTATCGAGATTATTCGTAAGAAAGGTCAGGCTGTAGCCGCCAAGCGTTCGGACCGCGAAGCTGCCGAAGGTGCAGTGCTCTGCAAGGCCGAGAACGGATTCGGCGCTATCATCGCCTTGAAGTGCGAGACCGACTTCGTTGCCAAGAACGAAGATTTCGTAAGCCTCGCTCAGGCCATCCTTGATGCCGCAGTAGCCAACAAGTGCAAGACGCTCGACGAAGTAAAGAACCTTCCGATGGGCAACGGCACGGTAGCCGACGCCATCACCGACCGCAGCGGCATCACCGGCGAAAAGATGGAACTTGACGGCTACTCTGTCATCGAAAGCGAGAACATCTCTTGCTACAATCACCAGGGCAAGAACATTCTCTGCACGATGGTTGCTCTGAACAAGACTGTCGATCCCGCTTACGGCCACGCCGTAGCCATGCAGGTAGCAGCCATGAATCCCGTTTCGCTCTGCGAGCAGGATGTTCCCGAAAAGGTACGCAAGGAAGAATACGAAATTGCCGCCGACAAAGCCCGTCAGGAAGGCAAGCCCGAGAACATGATCGAGCGTATCGCCCAAGGTCGTATGCAGAAGTTCTACAAGGAAGCCTGCCTGCTGAACCAGGAGTTCATCCAGGACAGCAAGCTCTCTGTAGCAGCTTATCTGAAGCAGGCCGACAAGGACTGCACCGTAACGGCCTTCAGCCGCTTCACGCTGCGTGCCGAATAAGCATTATTGACGCAGAATCATACCTAAGACGGACATCCGACCCGGATGTCCGTCTTTTTTATAGTATAAGAACAATGAACCGGCCAGACTTCAAAACGAAAAGTCGGGCCGGTTTTATGCGAAACACATGAATTATAAATTTCCAAAGACTTAAAAGACTTCTTCCCTTTCTTTCTGATACACATAATAATGAAAAGGAGAAGAAACCGATAAGGCCAATCCTCAGTAGCGCTCTTGCTCGTTGGGAAAATCGCAGTTCTTCACATCCGTAACATAAGCGCCTATGGCATCGGTCATGACGGCATGCAGATCCGCGTAACGGCGCAGGAACTTGGGACTGAAACCTTTGTTCTTGCCCAGCATATCGTCAATGACCAGTACCTGCCCGTCGGCCGGTCCCGCCCCGATACCTATTACAGGTATGCCGACCGACTCGACCACACTGGCCGTCAGCGCGGCGGGCACCTTCTCCAGTACTATACCGAAGCAACCGGCCTGCTCCAGCAGCGCGGCGTCAGCCTTCAGTTTATCGGCCTCGCGGGCCTCCTTGGCGCGAACGGCATAAGTGCCGAACTTGTTGATGCTCTGCGGTGTCAGGCCGAGGTGCCCCATTACGGGAATACCGGCATCGATTATTTTCTTGACCACATCTATTATTTCCGCACCACCCTCCAGTTTCAATGCGTCACAACCGGTCTGCTGCATGATTTTTATAGCATTACTCACACCCTCCAGAGCGCTTACCTGATAGGTACCGAAAGGCATGTCGCACACCACCAGAGCACGACCGACACCGCGCACCACCGACCGCGCATGATATATCATCTGATCCAGTGTGATGGGGAGCGTCGTCTGGTTGCCGGCCATTACGTTGGAGGCGCTGTCGCCTACCAGAACCACATCCACGCCGGCCTCATCCACAATACGAGCCGTAGTATAATCATAGGAAGTAAGCATGGCGATCTTCTTGCCTTGCTCTTTCATCTCCTTGAGGCGGAGCGTAGTCACCTTACGGGTATCTTCTACTAAATATCCTGACATTTATTCTTTCTGTTTAAACAAGTAAAACAATTTGTTGATTTTATTTAAGTTATCAGCGCAAAAATCGCTGATAACAATATCGCAGAGCGGTGTCAATACATCGGCAGGGTTTGTCGTGGCAAGACCTACGACAAAGGCGCCGGAGAGCCGTCCGGCCTCAATACCATTAAAGCTGTCCTCGAACACCACACAATCCTCGGGACATATTCCAAGCCGGCGGGCAGCAGTAATGTAGCAGTCGGGCGACGGCTTGGACTGACGAAAATCCTCGGCCGTAAGAATATGGATGAACAACTGGCGGAAATCAGGAATAGCCTTATAGAGCTGATCCATCTTTGCCTTGTTGGAACTCGTCACGATAGCGGTAGGGACACCAGCGGCCTTCAGACTTTCGACAAAAGCCCGCGCACCATTGATATAGGGATATGACATAGCAGCCTCAAAAGCCTCCAGCCGACGGAGAACTTCCCGCCGGACATTCTCTCCAAGGAAATATTCCTTCAGGATACAGGTCAAAGACTGTCCCTTTATCTGCAATGCAAAATCAACATTATCGGGCAGATACAGGCGCAGCATCTCACTCCAAAATGCAGTATACTGGTTCTCAGTGTCGACTATGACACCGTCCAAATCAAACAATGCCGCTTTCATTTTCTTTAGTCAGTCTGTTCTTTTTACACCATGCAAAGGTACAAAAGTTTATCCTAAAAAGCCCAAAGCTCATTACCAATTATAAAAAGCACCGAAGCCGCAGGAAGTTTATAAAAGAAAGAATACGAAAGATTAGAAATAAATGTGTAAATTTGCATCCAATAATGCGCTCGTCCAAAGAGTCTGCAATATTGAAGATGAATAAAAGGTATGGGCTAAAACATCGCTTAATGAGACAATACCGCCGACATAATCATTATGATACGGGTTGGACTTGCCAATACGGTGAGAATGAACTCGACGGATATTCATTCTCTCTTTGTAGCAATCAAGCATTAAACAAAGAACTGCGGACGCAAAACAACCGCAAGCAAAAACAGCTGGCAGCCCCCTCCCCTCTCATCGTATCGCCTCAGCCTCCCGCCGACGCAATGCTCAGCGTTATTCATTCTCCCGTCTGCAAGCTCTTCATCTATGGGCCACCTTCGGCGTTCTGTCGCCATGAAGCGTGGCTCTTGTTGTGTCTTGAAGACATCTTCCGGACAATAAAGATCGACGCCGGCAAGCAATCGCCACCTTTCATCCGACAGTAAGTTTCTCTGCCGATGCTTTCACAAGCCGGCAAGAAGAAAACTCCGCCCTCAACAGGCAAAAAAGAAAAACAGTAAATATAACGACATGCGAAACGTAACACTTATCTTAGACAACGGCACCAAGTTCCACGGTACCTCATTCGCCTACGAAAAGCCGGTAGCCGGAGAGGTTGTATTCAGCACCTCGATGGTGGGCTATCCCGAGAGTCTCACCGACCCCTCCTACGCCGGCCAGCTGCTCGTACTGACCTATCCGCTCATCGGCAATTACGGCGTCCCCCCGCTCACTACCGCCGAAAACGGCATATCCGATTTCATGGAAAGCGAGCGGATACACCCCTCGGCGCTCATTGTGACGGACTACAGCGAGGCCTACAGCCATTGGAACGCCCGCGAGAGCCTTGCCGACTGGTTGATAAGGGAGAAAGTGCCCGGCATTACCGGCATCGACACACGCGAACTGACGAAAGTGTTGCGCGAGCATGGTGTGATGACCGGTAAAATTATCTTCGACGACGATCCCACCGAGCCCGAGGCCGAAGACTATTCTGCCGTCAACTACGTGGAACGTGTATCGTGCAAAGAGGTCATCAGATACAACGAAGGCGCCGGAAAGAAGGTCGTACTCGTAGACTGCGGCGTCAAGCACAACATCATACGCAGTCTGGTGCGCCGTGGTGTCGAGATCATCCGCGTGCCCTGGGACTACGACTTCAACGAGCTGGAGTTCGACGGTCTCTTCCTATCCAACGGCCCGGGTGACCCCAACCTCTGCGAAAAGACTGTGGACAATATCCGCAAGTTCCTTCGGAATCCGGCCGTGCGTCCCTGCATGGGCATCTGCATGGGCAACCAATTGCTCTCAAAAGCCGCCGGCGCCTCCATCTACAAACTGAAATACGGACACCGCAGCCACAACCAGCCGGTGAGAATGGTCGGCACGAACCGCTGCTTCATCACCAGCCAGAACCATGGCTTTGCCGTAGACAACAATACGTTGCCGGCCGAATGGGAACCTTACTTCATCAACATGAACGACGGTTCCAACGAAGGCATCCGCCACAAGACTAATCCTTGGTTCACGGCACAGTTCCATCCCGAAGCCTCCAGCGGTCCGGTAGACACAAGCATCCTCTTCGACAGATTTGTGGAACTGCTTCAATAAGCCGGGCCTTATTTTAAGATACGCTATTCACATAGTCCACCATCATCCACCAAACAAAGAAAAACAATATGATTTCCGCCAACATAAAGAAAGTTCTACTCTTAGGCTCCGGCGCCCTCAAAATCGGCGAAGCCGGCGAATTCGACTACTCAGGCTCACAGGCGCTGAAGGCGCTGAAGGAAGAGGGTATAGAAACCATCCTCATCAACCCCAACATCGCCACCGTACAGACCAGCGAGGGAGTAGCAGACCGCATATACTTCCTGCCCGTAACTCCTTTCTTCGTAGAGAAGGTCATACAGAAAGAGCAACCGCAAGGCATCATGCTGGCCTTCGGCGGTCAGACGGCCCTCAACTGCGGCGTGGAACTCTTCAAGAACGGCATTCTCGACAAATATAACCTTCAGGTGCTCGGCACTCCCGTACAGGCCATCATGGACACGGAAGACCGCGAGCTCTTCGTGCAGAAACTCGACGAGATCGATGTCAAAACCATCAAGAGCGAGGCCTGCGAGTCGATAGAGCACGCCCGCCGCGCAGCCGCCGAACTGGGCTATCCCGTAATACTGCGTGCCGCTTACGCCCTCGGCGGTCTCGGTTCGGGCTTCTGCGACAACGAGGAAGAACTCAACCGACTGGCTGAAAAGGCCTTTTCCTTCTCGCCCCAAGTACTGGTAGAGAAGAGTCTCAAGGGCTGGAAGGAGATAGAGTATGAAGTCGTACGCGACCGCTTCGACAACTGTCTGACCGTCTGCAACATGGAAAACTTCGACCCGCTCGGCATACACACCGGCGAGAGCATCGTCATCGCTCCGTCGCAAACGCTGACCGACTCCGAGCTGAACAAACTGCGCGAGCTGGCCATACGCATCGTCCGCCACATCGGCATCGTCGGCGAATGCAACGTGCAATACGCCTTCGACCCCTATTCCGAGGACTACCGCGTCATCGAAGTCAACGCCCGCCTTTCCCGCTCGTCGGCACTGGCCTCCAAAGCCACCGGTTATCCCTTGGCTTTCGTCGCCGCCAAACTGGGACTGGGTTACGGACTTTTCGATCTCAAAAACTCCGTGACGAAAACGACTTCGGCTTTCTTCGAACCGGCGCTCGACTACATCGTCTGCAAGATACCGCGCTGGGACCTCGGCAAATTCCGCGGCGTAGACCGCGAAATCGGCTCGTCGATGAAGAGTGTCGGTGAAGTGATGGCAATAGGCCGCACCTTCGAAGAGGTCATCCAGAAAGGTCTCCGCATGATAGGCCAGGGAATGCACGGCTTCGTGGACAACAAGGAACTCAAGATTGAAAACGTGGATGAGGCGCTACAGGAACCCACCGACAAACGCATCTTCGTCATCGCCAAGGCCTTCACAGCCGGCTACACCATCGACCAGATACACGAACTCACGAAAATAGACCGCTGGTTCCTCCAGAAACTCTACAACATCTACAAAACCGACTGCGAACTCCACGCCTGCACCAGCATCAACGTGCTCGACAACCATCTTCTGCGCAAGGCCAAGATCCAGGGCTTCACTGACTTCCAGATAGCCCGTGCCGTAGGCATGGAGCAGGAAATGGACATCGAGAAGGCCAGCACAACCGTGAGGGCACGCCGCAAGCAAGCCGGCATCATCCCCGTGGTGAAGCAGATAGACACGCTGGCGGCCGAATATCCCGCACAGACCAACTACCTGTATCTGACATACAGCGGCGTGGCCCACGATATCCGCTTCGAGCAGGACAAGCGCTCCGTCGTAGTACTCGGCTCCGGCGCCTACCGCATCGGATCCTCCGTAGAGTTCGACTGGTGCGGCGTACAGGCGCTCAACACTATACGCAAGGAGGGTTACCGCTCCGTGATGATAAACTACAATCCCGAGACGGTATCGACCGACTACGACATGTGCGACCGTCTCTACTTCGACGAGCTCACTTTCGAACGCGTCATGGACATACTCGACCTCGAGTGCCCCTACGGTGTCATCGTGTCGACCGGCGGACAGATCCCCAACAACCTCGCCATGCGTCTCGACGCCGAACACGTAAACATCCTCGGCACACAGGCACGGTACATAGACAACGCCGAAGACCGCGAGCAGTTCTCGGCCATGCTCAACCGCATCGGCGTGGACCAGCCCGAATGGAGCGCCCTGACCTCAATGGATGACATACAGGACTTCATCCAACGTGTGGGTTTCCCCGTGCTGGTACGCCCCTCCTACGTGCTTTCCGGCGCAGCCATGAATGTCTGCTCCAACCAGGAAGAGCTGGAACGCTTCCTCAAACTGGCCGCCAATGTGTCGAAGAAGCATCCCGTCGTAGTGAGCCGCTTCATGCAGCACGCCAAGGAGGTGGAAATGGACGCCGTGGCCCGCGACGGCGAAATCATAGCCTACGCCATCTCCGAGCACATCGAGTTTGCCGGTGTACACTCCGGCGACGCCACCATCCAGTTCCCGCCGCAGAAACTCTACGTGGAAACGGCCCGCCGCATCAAGAAAATATCGAAGCTCATAGCCGCCGAACTCCACATCTCCGGTCCGTTCAACATCCAGTTCCTCGCCAAGGAGAACGACATCAAGGTCATCGAATGCAATCTGCGCGCCTCGCGCTCGTTCCCCTTCGTGAGCAAAGTACTGAAGATAAATCTTATAGAACTCGCCACCCGCATCATGCTCGGCCTGCCCGTATCGAAGCCCGCCAAGAGCCTCTTCGACCTCGACTACGTAGGCATCAAGGCCTCGCAGTTCTCCTTCAACCGTCTGCAGAAGGCCGACCCTGTACTCGGCGTAGACATGGCTTCCACCGGCGAGGTTGGCTGCCTTGGCGAAGACTCACGCGCCGCCCTGCTCAAGTCCATGCTCTCCGTGGGCCACAGCATTCCCAAGAAGAACATACTCCTCTCCACCGGCGACGGCAAGCAGAAGGCCGAGATGCTCGCCGCCAGCCGCATGCTTATGGAGCACGGCTACAAGCTCTACGCCACCGGCGGAACAAGCCGCTACCTCACCGAAAACGGCATAGAGAACACGCTCGTGTACTGGCCCAGCGAGGAAGGAACGCCCCAGGCGCTCGACATGCTGCACAAGCGCGAGATAGACATGGTGGTGAACGTGCCCAAGAACCTCTCCTCGGGCGAACTCACCAACGGCTACAAGATACGCCGTGCGGCCATCGACCTCAACATCCCGCTCATCACTAACGCCCGTCTGGCCTCGGCCTTCATCTACGCTTTCTGCACGCAGAAGCTCGAGGACCTCGACATCAAGTGCTGGCAGGAATATTAATGCCGGGAAGCTGCGGTACGAATGCCGCCGCTTCCTGCAAGACAAAGCGCCGGAAGCATTTTAACACAATTCGCTTCCGGCGCATTTTTTTATTATCTTTGCAACAGCAAAGGGGCAGACCACGCAGGTCTGCCCCTGTTTATTGGCGTTTTCAGCCTGTTTTCGGACAAAAAGCGCCTGTTCCTGGTGAAAAAGCAAGTAATGGAAGTGACAAATGCACTACTTGCATTTTGAAAAAGGTTACTTCCAAAATTTTTTCCGATACTTCCAACTAAAAATACAAGTAATATTTTTCCAAAAACGCCCGCACCAAATGTGAGTTCAAGATAGAAGTGCAAATTTTTCCAGCGCTTCATCGGGTTCA
>ENA-UOJC01000688-UOJC01000688.1-human-gut-metagenome-genome-assembly--contig:-C104-NODE-688-length-56492-cov-29.218899_pt1 | contig 56492 bp, 47 predicted proteins | sample MGYA00242339_ERZ723886 | MGnify/ENA metagenome assembly ERZ723886 | reverse complement strand
CCGCCGACGACGGCATCATGCCCCAGACCGTGGAGTCCATCAACCACGCCAAGGCGGCGGGGGTGCCCATCATCGTTGCCATCAACAAGATGGATAAGCCTACCGCCAACCCCGATAAGATCAAGGAGCAGCTGACCAAGTATGACCTGGTGCCCGAGGAATGGGGCGGCGATACCATCATCGTGCCCATCTCCGCCAAGACCGGTCAGGGTCTGGACGAGCTGCTGGAAATGGTGCTGCTCACCGCCGAGGTTCAGGAGCTGAAGGCCAATCCCAACCGCCGGGCCAAGGGCACCGTCATCGAGGCCCGTCTGGATAAGACCCGGGGTCCTGTGGCCACCCTTTTGGTGCAGAACGGCACCCTGAATCAGGGCGATATCGTCATTGCCGGTACCTCCGTGGGTCGTGTCCGGGTGATGACCAACGACAAGGGTCGCACCGTCAAGACCGCCGGCCCCTCCGTGCCTGTGGAGATCACCGGCCTTGCCGACGTGCCCACCCCCGGCGACGAGTTCAACGCCGTCACCGATGAGCGGATGGCCCGGGAGCTGGTGGAGCAGCGCCGTCAGGCGCAGAAGGACGCCGCCGCCAAGCTTCAGCAGAAGGTGACTCTCGACAACCTCTTCGCCAAGATGCAGGAGGGCGAAATGAAGGAGCTGCCGCTGATTGTCAAGGCCGACGTTCAGGGCTCTGCCGAGGCCGTGAAGGCCTCCCTGGAGAAGCTGAGCAACGAGGAAGTCCGGGTTCGGGTCATCCATGCGGGTGTCGGCGCCATCAACGAAAGCGATATTCTGCTGGCCTCTACCTCCGGCGCCATCATCGTGGGCTTCAACGTTCGTCCCGACGCTGCCGCCCAGGCCTCCGGCCACCGGGCAAACGTGGATATGCGGTTCTACCGGGTGATCTACGATGCCGTGGACGAAATCGAGGCCGCCATGAAGGGTATGCTGGCTCCCAAGTACGAGGAAGTGGTCATCGGCCACGCCGAGGTGCGCATGACCTACAAGGTCTCCGCCATCGGCACCGTCGCCGGCTGCATGGTCAAGGACGGCAAGGTCACGAAAGACTCCCTGGTTCGGGTGCTCCGGGACAACATTGTGGTGCACGAAGGCGAGATCGGCTCTTTGCAGCGGTTCAAGGACGCTGCCAAGGAGGTCACCGCCGGCTTCGAGTGCGGCATGACCGTAGCCAAGTACAACGATATCCGCGAGGGCGATATCTTCGAGTGCTATATCATGCAGGAAGTCAAGAGATAAGAAATTCCGAAACGTTTGGAACCTTTTTTGCCGCGCCGCAAACCGCGGCGCGGCAATTATCATAGAAACAGGAGGATGTAACATGGCATCCAATCGAATTTTGCTCATCAACGAAGAAATCCAGAAGGAGCTGTCCGCCCTGCTGCGGACGGTGAAGGATCCCCGGGTGCAGGATGTTATGATCTCCATTACCCGGGTGGAAACCACCCCCGATCTGCGCTATACCAAGGTCTACGTCAGCTTCCTTCAGAACGACCGGGCCAAGGAGGCCATGGCAGGGCTCCGCTCCGCCGCCGGGTTCCTCCGCCGCCAGCTGGGCAGCAATCTGCGGCTGCGGTATTCCCCGGAAATCGTCTGGGAAGAGGACGATTCCATTACCTACGGCGCGAAAATGCTGGATCTCATCAACTCTCTGGGGGTAAAGCACGATGAAGAAACTGACGAGATCTGAAACCGCCGCCTTTCTGGCAGAGCACGACCGCTATGCCATCGTGACCCACCGCCGCCCGGACGGGGACACCCTGGGCTGTGCCGCGGCTCTTTGCCGGGGGCTGCGGAAGTTGGGAAAAACCGCCCATATTCTGGAAAATCCCGAGATTTCCGACCGGTTCCGCTGGCTCCACCAGGGTCTGACCAAAGAACAGGCCGAGGCCGGGGACACCGTCGTCAGCGTGGATGTGGCCTCCCCCAGCATGCTTCCCGAGCACTTCCAGTGCCTGCTGGGAGGCATTGCCCTGCGCATTGACCACCATGGCAGCGCCACCTCCTTTACGGAGCAGGAGCTGGTGGATCCTCGCAGCGCGGCCTGCGCGGAGATCATCTGGGACGTGCTGGGAGAAATGGGGGTACAGCCTGACCAGGCGATTGCCGAGGCGGTGTATGTGGGAACCTCCACGGACACCGGCTGCTTCCGCTACGCCAATACCAGTGCTCACACCTTCCTGACCGCCGCCGGGTGCGCCCAGGCCGGTGCCCGGATTTACGAGCTGAACCAGGAGCTGTTCGAGACAAACACCCTGGCAAAGCTGAAAATGCAGGGCTGGATCGTGGAGCATATGCACATGCTGGCTGAGGGCAAAATGGCCATCTGCGCCATCCCCCGGCAGGTGGAGCAGGATATCGGCGTGACCCAGGACGATATGGACAACATTTCCTCCTTCCCCCGAACCGTCGCCGGTGTGTGTGTGGCAGCCACCCTGCGGGAAACCCAGGAGGGGGACGTGAAGATTTCCGTCCGGGCCATCCCCGGCTACGATGCCGCCAAGGTCACAGAGCCCTTCGGCGGCGGCGGCCATAAGGGGGCGGCGGGCGCCAGCCTGAAAATGTCCCTGAAAGAAGCCACCGCCGCGGTGGAAAAGGCCATGCTGGAGCTTGTCTGATGGACGGAATTGTCATTGTGGATAAGCCCCAGGGCTGGACCAGCCAGGACGTGACGGCCCGGCTTCGCCGGGTCTTCGGTACCCGGCGGATCGGTCACGGGGGGACGCTTGACCCTATGGCCACAGGAGTGCTGCCTGTGTTCGTGGGCAGAGCCACCCGGGCTGTGGAATTTTTCGAGCACGCGGAAAAAACCTATGAGACGGTGCTTCGTTTAGGAATCACCACCGATACCGAGGACATGACGGGAACCGTCCTGACGGAAGAAAACGTGTCCTTCACGGAAGAACAGCTTCAGGAGACTCTGGCAGCCTTCCGGGGAGAAATTTTGCAGGTTCCGCCTATGTATTCTGCCCTGAAGGTGAACGGCCAGAAGCTCTGCGACCTGGCACGGAAGGGAAAAACCGTGGAGCGTCAGCCCCGACCCATCACCATTCACGAGCTGACCCTGGTGGAGCGGGGAGAAAACACCCTGAGGCTTCGGGTTCGCTGCTCCAAGGGTACCTATATCCGCACATTGTGCAAGGACATTGGGGAGAAATTGGGCTGCGGCGGCTGCATGGAATCCTTGCGCCGGGTGGCGGCGGGGGAGTACACCATCGATGAGGCGGTGTCCCTGCAAACCCTGCTGGACACCGAGGAACCGGAAAAGTATCTCCGGGATGTGGACACTATGTTCCGGAATTACCCGGCAGTGACCTTGACCTCTAACCAGGAGACCCGGTGCCGGAACGGCAACGCCTTCTCCGTCTCTCTGGCTTCGGGAACCTATCGGGCCTACAGCCAGGGCGGGGAATTTCTCATGCTGGCCAAGGTGGACGGCGGCGTTATGTCAACGATCAAGAGCTTTTTTCAGGTATAGGACAACAGGATGAAAGAAAAGACAATTTACGCCCTGGGCTTTTTTGACGGGGTGCACATCGGCCACGCCGCGCTTCTGAAGGCCTGCCGGGAGCTGGCCGCGGAGGCCAGATGCCGGTTCGGGGTGATTACCTTCGGCGTCCACCCGGACGCGCTGGTGCTGGGGAAGGCGCCCCGGCTTATCAACACCCAGGCCGACCGGGAGCGGCTTCTCCGGGAGGGTTTCGGGGCGGAAACCGTTGTGACCCTGCCCTTTGACGAGAAAATGCACAGCTGTCCCTGGCGGGACTTTCTGGACATGCTTTGCCGGGATTACGGGGCCGTGGGCTTCGTCTGCGGCGAGGATTTCCGGTTCGGCGCGGGAGGGGCGGGCAATGCCCTGCGGCTGGCGGGCTATTGCCGCCTGACAGGCCTTGCCTGGGCGGTGGTGCCGGAGCAGACCCTCAATGGGGTTCGGATTTCCAGCACCTATATCCGCTCCCAGATCGAGTCCGGGGACATGGCCACGGCGGTAAAATTTCTGGGTCATCCCCAGCTTCTCACCGGGACTGTGGTGCACGGGCGGCACCTGGGCAGCACCCTGGGCATTCCCACCGCCAATTTAGAGCTTCCCCGGGAGCTGGCGGTGCCCAAATTCGGGGTTTACATGTGCCTGTGCACGGTAGACGGCAAAAGCTATCCCGCAGTCACCAACGTGGGTACCCGGCCTACGGTAAACGGCCACAGCATTACCGTGGAGCCATGGATTCTGGACTATCAGGGAGATCTGTACGGCAAGGAAATCCGGCTGGAATTCTATCGGTTTCTCCGTCCGGAGAAGAAATTTCCGGATTTGCAGGCACTGAAAGCGGAGATTCTCCGCAATGCCGACGAGACAAGGGAATATTTCAAAAATCAGGACGTTCAAAGGATGTTCATAGGATAGACCTTGTTTTATCAGAAAAATTCGAGTATAATAGAACAACTATCGTTAAGAGGGAGGGAATGTCATGCCGCAGCAGGGCGATCCAATGGACAAGCGAAGAGAAAGACGGGAAGCCCAGCGTAAACGCCGTCAGGCTCAGGTGCGCAGGCTCCGGCTGACGGTGCTGCTGGCGGTGCTGGTGGCTGCCGGGTGCGCTTTCGGCATTTACCGGCTGACGCAGAAGAACGCCGGGGAAGCGCCGGCGGTGGTGCAGACCGTTCCCACCACCCAGGCGCCCCGGGAGACCTCTCCCGCCCAGAAAAGCCCCATTACCACCATCCATATCCGGGCCACCGGTGACCTGAACGTCACCGACGCGGTGGTGAACGCGGGTATTTCCGTGAACAACTACGATTTCAGCCCGGTATTCAAGGACGTGTCCGCCCTCCTCAGTGACGCCGATTTAACGGTGATGAACTTTGAGGGCAACGTCTGCGGCGAGCCCTACGGCACGAACACAACCTCCGCTCCGGCGGAGCTGCTGACGGCACTGCGGGGCTGTGGTGTGGATTTGCTGCAAATGGCAAACTCCTGCGCCATCAACAACGGCCTGAACGGCCTGACGGCCACCCTCAACGCCATCCGCCAATCGGGCATTGAGCCGGTAGGGGCCTTTGGCTCTTCCAGCGAGTTCAAGCAGTCCAAGGGCTACACCATGACGGAAATCCAGGGAATCAAGGTGGGCTTTGTGGCCTTTACCAAGGGTCTGGGAGGCCGGGGTATGCCCGCGGGCAACGAGGACCTGGTGAACATTCTGTACGAAGACTATGCCACGGAGTACAAAACGATTGCCAAGGACAAAATCACCTCCATCCTCAAGAGCATGGAGGCGGAAAAGCCTGACCTGGTCGTTGCGCTGCTTCACTGGGGCAGTGAGTACAACGACGACATCAGCAAGACCCAGGAGCAGATTGTGAGCCTTATGCAGAAAAACGGCGTGGACGTGATTCTGGGCACCCATCCCCACACCCTCCAGTCCATTGATTACAACAAAAGCGCGGGAACCCTGGTTGCCTACTCTCTGGGAGACTTCTTCGGCGACGCCTCCCGGGGCGCTACCAACTATTCCGTGATTCTGGATCTGGAAATCACCAAGGATGCCAACACCGGAACTACCAAGGTGACGGATTACACCCTGTATCCCATTTACACCGTCCGGGAGACCGAGTGCGTGGGAAACTCTGACCGCCGGGTGGTGCGGATTGAGAAGACCATCCAGGCCTATAACGGAAATTTCCTGGACAAGGTCACCGATGACTGCGAGAAAAACATGGAGTATGCCCTTCAGCGCGTGGATGAGCGGACGGCTGTTGTCAGCGACGATGACAGCAAGTAGGGCAGATTCTCCGAAATCTGAATGGAATCTGCGGGCGGCCATTGGCCGCCCGCTTTTTAAGCCTTCCCTTCGTGGTGGTGCTCCGCGCAGCGAATTAAAATCTAACAATTGCCAGTGGCAATTGCACAATAATGTATAGGTGGCACGGCGTGGCCGTGACGGATGAGGACCTTGCCTCTCCATTAGGGAGAGGTTAGCGTGTCAAAAAAGTCCGAAAGATACGTTGTCATTCCGAACCAGTGGTGCTCCGCGCAGCGAATTAAAATAGTGATGATTGCCAGTGGCAATCATACCGTAATATATCGCATAGTGGTGTGGAAATCCCCCGGTTGAACGTAAGAACCGATGATTTAGGGACGAAAATGTTTGAAAATCAGGGGGATTGCCACGCCAGTGTGAGCACTGGCTCGCAATGACACGGTTTTTCGACAGCCTTGCCTCTCCCTTTGGGAGAGGTGCCGGAGGCGGAGAGGGCGATTTTTACCCTCTCAGTCGGCTTCGCCGCCAGCTCCCCCAAAGGGGGAGCCAAGGGGGACGAGGGAAACGGATTGCCACGTCGGCCGATGGCCTCCTTGCAATGACATCTTTCTTTTCGGTGTGCCCACGAAAGACCCCCTTGGATTTTTCTTGCTATTTTTCCGGCTTTCGGCTATAATACAAAGATAAACCAGGAAGGAGCCGGACTATGGACACCAAGAAGAAAATCCTGCTGCTGACCACCGGCGGCACCATTGCCTCCCTGCCCGGCGGGGACGGCCTGGAGCCTCAGCGTTCGGACGTGATGGAGCGGGAGCTGAACCAGCTGCGCACCTATTACGATATCAGGGTGCAGGACGTGATTTGCCTGGACTCCTCCAATATCCGCCCGGAGGAATGGCAGCTGCTGGCCCGACATATTTTTGAGGAACGGGTCGGATACGACGGAATTGTGGTTTCCCACGGCACGGATACCATGGCCTATACCGCCTCCGCCGTGACCTTCATGCTGCCGGGCATCGACCTGCCGGTGGTGTTCACCGGCTCTCAGCTGCCCCTGGCGGATATGCTTTCCGATGGGCCGGACAATCTGCGCACGGCCTTTGCCATGGCGGCGGCCGGTCATCCCGGCGTGTTCCTGGCCTTCGATCGGAAGGTAATGCTTGGCTGCCGGGCGGTGAAGGTACGGGCCTCCGGCTTTTCCGCCTTTGAAAGCGTCAATGCCCGCTACGCCGCCCAGGTCAGCAACTTAGGCCTGGTGGTGGATTCTCAGGTGTTGCCCAAGGAGACCGGGGAGCCTCGGCTGTGCCCGGAAATCAGTCAGAATGTGTTTCTTCTGAAGCTGACTCCGGGGCTGAATCCCTCGATTTTTGAAATGCTGGCTGCCATGGGCTACCGGGGCATCGTCATCGAGGCCTTCGGCCTGGGCGGGGTAAACGTGCTCCACAAAGGCCTGCGGGGCATCCGCCGGGCGGTGGAGGACGGCATCAGCGTGGTGGTGACTACCCAATGCCTCTACGACAGCGCGAATCTGGAGGTTTACCAGGTGGGCAACAAGCTTCTGGAGCTGGGGGTCATCCAGGGTCGGGACATGACCAGCGAGGCCGCCATGACCAAGCTTATGTGGGCCATCGGTCAGGGCATGAGCCAGACGGAAATCGGAGCCCTTTTTCAAAAGAATCTGGCAGGCGAAGTAACTGCCTAGGGGAAACTCTGATGAAATCGTCTGCGGCTGGATAGCGGATCTTTTCCTCTATCCGTGCGGCTTCAAAAGTGGGCAATATAGCGCAGCCGTTGCCAGCGCAAGCTGGCTTACGGATGCGGCATACCCCTTGCGGGTACACAAAGTATTCCTCCGCTTTTGAACCCTTCGGCTAGAGAAAAATCTCTCGCTCCCAGCTCTTGCCGATTTCATCAGAGCTTCCCTAGCAATCCCCAACATATGGAGGTGCGTTTATGGATCCCATTTATGTAACCGGACACCGGAATCCGGACACGGATTCCATCGTAGCGGCCATCGCCTATGCGGCTTTGCGCAATGCCTGCGGCGATCGGGAATATGAGGCCGCCTGCCTGGGGCAGGTCTCCGAAGAGACCCAGAATGTGCTGAACCGCTTCGGCTTTCAGGCACCCAGCCGGATCACGAATCTGTATAACCAGGTTCGGGATCTGGACTTCGACACCCCGCCGATTTTAAGCACCGGGGTTTCCGTGAGCCTGGCCTGGGACGAATTCGCTTCCTATCCGGCCATCGCCGCGGTGCCGGTGGCCAACGAGGACGGGATCCTGTACGGCATTCTCTCCCGGACGGACATTGCCAGCTACAATATGTCCGGTATTACATCCGGGATGCTGGAGCAGGTGCCGCTGTTTAATCTGCTGTCCGTGCTGGAAGGAAAAATCCTCAACGAGGCCGGGGAGAATACGGACACCATCACCGGCGAGGTGGTGATCGCCCTGCCCCAGAGCCAGGAGAATCTGCTGTTCCAGAAGCGGGAGTCCATCGTGCTCTGCGGCCATCAGCCGGATATGATGCGCCGGGCGCTGGAAATGAACGTCAGCTGCCTGGTGCTGTGCCAGAGCTCCCTTCCGGTGGAGCTGCGGGAATTCCCCACGGAAACCGTCATTATTTCCACGCCCTTCGATGCTTACCGGGCCAGCCGCCTGCTGTTCCAGTCCACCCCTGTCGGGCGTATCTGCAAGACCCGGGATTTGATCGGCTTCCATCTGAACGACCGGGTGGACGACGTCCGGGAGGTGGTGCTGAAGTACCGCCATCCCAGCTATCCCATTCTGGACGGCAAGGAAAAAGTCGTGGGCATTCTGACCCGGTATCATCTGCTCCGCCCCCGGCGCAAGCGGGTGGTGCTGGTTGACCATAACGAGGCCTCCCAGTCGGTGCTGGGTCTGGAACAGGCGGAAATCTTAGAGATCATCGATCACCACCGGCTGGCGGATGTGCAGACCAACAACCCCATTTATGTACGCAACGAGCCCGTAGGCTCCACCAATACCATCATTGCCAGCATGTTCCAGGATCGGGGGCTCATGCCCTCGGCAGGACTGGCGGGGATGATGGCGGCAGCCATTCTGTCCGATACCCTGATGTTCAAATCCCCCACCTGCACCCAGCGGGACATCCGCACGGCGGAGCGGATGGCCCGGATTGCCAACGTGTCTCTGGATGAGCTGGGCAAAATGCTTTTCTCCGGGGCGGTGGATCACAAAAGCGTAGAGGAAATGCTCTTTACGGACTACAAGGAATTCCATGTGGCGGGACACTCCCTGGCGGTTGCCCAGCTGACCTGCGTGGATTCCGGCGGCGTGCTGAACCGGAAGGCGGAAATCCTTGACCGGATGCGCCGACACAAGGAGGAAAAGGGCTTCGACCTGGTGCTGCTCATGGCCACGGACGTGATGAAGGAGGGCACCCAGATCCTGTATGTGGGCGACGACGAGTCCGTCCGTCAGGCCTTCAACGTGACGCCAAAGGAAAATACCGCGTTCCTGCCCCGGATCATGAGCCGGAAAAAGCAGGTCATTCCCATGCTGTCTGACCTGTGGACTTAAGCCGGGAGCACCGGCTGGCAATGCGTGCCCAAAGCCTTCCCCCATGGGGAAGGTGGCTCGCGCGTCCCCCGCAAGCGCGAGACGGATGAGGGCCAAAGAATACTTCCCAAAACCTTCCGTAGGGGCGGCCATTGGCCGCCCAAGGCTCCCCTTGCTGATCAAGGGGAGCTGTCATGGCCGTCTCACGCAAGGCCATGACTGAGGGAATCAGAACCCCCACTTTCCTGAGCACTCCTATAGATGTAGCTTTACAATCCCTCAGTCAAAAATCAAAGATTTTTGCCAGCAGTACATTGTGGTATGACTGCCACCGGCAGTCATGGTAATTTTGATTCGCTGCGCGGAGCACCACCCTTTACACAAGGGAGCCGGGGTGCTCCCGCACCAGTGCGTATTACAATCATTTTCACACAGTTCCCGCAAAATCAGAATTCTCTATTTCATTTTCCAAAAAATTATGATAAAATAAAAAATCGGCAAGGAGGGAGCATATGGGCTTTGGCGCGCTTCTGGGAAACCGGCAGCTGAAGGAAAACTTAACAGAAAGCCTCAGCAAAGGACATATCTCCCACTGCTATCTGATCACCGGCCCGGAAGGGTCCGGTAAGCGTACCCTGGCAAGGCTCCTGGCTCAGGCTATCCTGTGTCAGGGCACGGATAAGCCCTGCGGTATCTGTACCCCCTGTCGGAAGATTCTGGACGGCAATCACCCGGACTACATCTTGGTAGACGACCCGGAGAAGAAAACCGTCCCCGTGGAGCTGATTCGCCAGGCCCGGGCGGATATGTTCATCCAGCCCAACGAATCCGACCATAAGATTTACCAGTTTCCCCGGGCACAGGACATGGGTATCCCCGGTCAGAACGCTCTGCTGAAGGTGCTGGAGGAGCCCCCAAGCTACGGGGTGTTCCTCCTGATCGCGGATAATCCGGATAAACTGCTGCCTACTGTCCGCTCCCGGTGCACGGAACTGAAATTACAGGCTCTTCCGGCGGACATTCTGGAAGCCCAGCTGCAAAAGGACTTCCCCAAGGCTTCTCAGGAGGACATCGCCGCGGCCGCCTCACGCAGCGGCGGCTTTCTGGGTCAGGCAAAGGCCCTGCTGGAAAACGGCGAGGGGGTCAGTCCTCAGACCCAGGCCTTTGCCCAGGCTTATGGAGACGGGGACGCCCTGGGTCTGACCCAGCTGCTGACCCCCATGGAAAAATCCAAGCGGGACGCCCTGTCGGAGACCCTGAAGCAGTGGCTGGATTTGCTGGAAAATGCTCTGATGAGCCGCAGCGGCGCCGATACGGTTTCCCCTTTGGCTCGGGAGCTTGCCCGGAAACGGACGGCGCCCGCGCTTTACGGCGGCATTCAGGCACTGAGAAAGGCGCTGGACTATACCATGAGCAATGTTTCCCCGGCGGCGGTCTGCGGCTGGCTGAGCTGGGAATTGCGGAAACGCTGAAGCCATTGCCGGCATCTGCCGGTTGAATCAGGGCTTTTTTACGATAAAGGAGACAATATGGAACAGGAAATGAAGGTTTCGCCGGAGCAGACCGTGGAGGTCGTGGACATCCAGTTTCGCCCCGGACAGAAAATCTACTATTTTGACCCCAACGGCCTGGCTTTTCAGGCCGGGGAGCATGTGATCATCGACACCGCCCGGGGGGCGGAGTACGGCATCTGCGCGGGATGCAACCACAAAATCGCCCAGAAGGACGTGGTGGCGCCTCTGCGTAAAGTCCTGCGCAAGGCCACGGCTCAGGATGAGAAAATCGCCGCAGACAATCGGGCCAAGGAAAAGCGAGCCTATGACGTGTGCCTGGACAAAATCGCCGCCCATGGGCTGGATATGCAGCTGGTGTCGGCGGAAGTGGCCTTCGACGGCAGCAAGATTCTCTTCTACTTCACCGCCGACGAGCGGGTGGATTTCCGGGAGCTGGTGAAAAATCTGGCCTCCATTTTCCACACCCGCATCGAGCTGCGGCAGATCGGCGTCCGGGACAAGGCCAAGATGGTAGGCGGTCTGGGCATCTGCGGCAGACCCTTCTGCTGTGCCAGCTTTCTGGACGATTTTCAGCCGGTTTCCATCAAAATGGCAAAAACCCAGAGCCTTTCTCTGAATCCCACCAAAATTTCCGGCACCTGCGGCCGGCTCATGTGCTGCCTGAAATACGAGCAGGACGCCTATGAAGACCTGATCCGCTCCAGTCCAAAGCTGGAATCCTTCGTGGACACCCCGGAGGGGCGAGGCACGGTGGTGGAGTTGGATCTGCTGCGCCAGCGGGTGAAGGTGCGCATGGAGGAGAACCCGGAGACGGTGGGCGTCTTCCCCAACGCGGACATTGCGGTGCTGCGCAGCGGCAAGGCCAGAAAGAACGATCCGCCGATTCCCGCCGATCTGGCTCCCATTTCCGGCAACGGCAAGCGGGCTCCCCAGCCCAAGGAGGCAGAGCAGCCCATGATGCTGGAGCCTATCCGCTTCCGCTACAGCACCGAGTCGGTGGTTTCCGACGAGCCTGCCGAGCAGCCGGAGGCGGCTCAGCAGGAGATGCCCAGACCCAATAACCGCCGCCGCCGCAGACAGGACGGCCCCCGTCAGGAGCGTCCGGAACGTCAGGAGCGTCAGGAGCGGCAGCAGCCGAAGCCGGCGGCTTCCGTCGAGGAGACAGCCCCGGAATCCGGCGAGCGGAAGCCCCGCCGCCGTCCCAATTACCGCCGCCGTCGGGGCGGCAGAGGGAACGGCCCGGCACCGAAGGAGAATGAAGACAGATGAAAAAATTCCTGGGAAAGCTTCCCATTCCTGCCTGGCTGTTTGCGGTGGTGACGGTTGTCTACTGCGAGGCGCTGCTGCACCTGTGGACCATGGAATCCTTCCGGTTCGGAAGATTTGCCGCGGTGGTGCTCTTCGCGGTGGGCTTCGGCGGCCTCATCGGTCAGGTGTTTACCTTCCTGGGTCAGAAGGCCTGGGGGAAATGGGTGTGTGTCGGGGTCATGGCTCTGGTGACGGTGCTGTACATTGTGGAGTACTTCTGCAACGATGCCTACATGGCCTTCATGCAGCTGGGAATGCTGCTGGGCGGCGCCGGAGGGGTGGCCACGGATTTTGCCGGGGTCGTGGTGTCCCTGGTAGTCCGGGGGCTTTGGAGAATCCTTCTGTTTTTCCTGCCGGTCATCGGCTATGGCCTGTTCGCCGCTCCCCGGGAAACCGGCTGGCGGCTGCGGTGGTTCGCACTGGTTGCGGCTCTGGTCGCCTACTGCCTGGCCTTTGCCGTGGCCAAAGGCGGAACCGATGCCTCCCGGCTGAACGATGCTTACAATTTTGACAGTGCGGTGCGGTGCTTCGGCCTGAATATGGGCATGATTATGAACGCCGCCCACACGGATGCCTCCCAGGAGAACCAGGGGGACTTTGTGGCAGAAATTCCCGCGCCGACCCAAAGCGCACCGGTGCAGGAGACCCAGCCCGGGGAAACGGAGCCTGCGGCCTACGAGCCCAACGTCATGGACTTTGACTTTGCCCAGCTTGCCCAGACGGAGAAAAACAGCCACATTGCTTCCATTCACCAGTATGTGAGCACCGTCCAGCCCAGCCTGAAAAACGAGTATACCGGCATGTTCAAGGGCAAAAATCTGATTCTCATTACCGCCGAGGCCTTCTCCAAGCAGGTCATCGACCCGGAGAGAACTCCCACCCTCTACCGGATGGCCACGAAAGGCATTCAGTTCACGGACTACTATCAGCCTGCCTGGGGCGGCAGCACCACCACCGGAGAATTTTCCAATGTGATTGGCATGGTGCCGGCCAACGTGGGCATGTGCATGAAGCAGGCGGTCTATCAGGATCTGTTTCTGACCATGGGTCACCAGCTGCAAAAGCTTGACTACTATTCCGCCGCCTATCACAACCACAACGCGGACTACTACGACCGGAACAAGACCCACACCAAGCTGGGCTATGACCGGTTCCTGGCCCGGTACGGCGGCCTGGAGGGAATCACTCCCGTCTGGCCGGAAAGCGATCTGGAAATGATCGACATTTCCGTGCCCCAGTACATCGACCAGCAGCCCTTCAGCATTTACTACATGACGGTTTCCGGTCACTGCGGCTACAGCCTGAAAGACAACGCCATGTCCCGGAAGAATTACGACCTCATCGACTACGACGGCGCCGAGGCGGTGAAGTGTTATCTGGCCTCTCAGCTGGAGCTGGAGAATGCCATGACCTCGCTGATCCGGCAGCTGGAGGAGGCGGGAATTGCCGACGACACGGTGATCGTCATCAGCCCGGATCACTACCCCTACGGTCTGGAGCGCAGCGCCACCTGGAAGAACGCCAAGAATTATCTGTGCGAGCTTTACGGGGTTTCGGAAATCGATCGGTTTACCCGGGACAACACCGGCCTGATTATCTGGAGCGGCTGCCTGGAGGATAAGAATCTGAAGGTGGAGACCCCGGTGTACAGCCTGGACATTCTGCCTACCCTTTCTAACCTCTTCGGCCTGGACTATGATTCCCGGCTGCTGGTGGGGCGGGACGTGTTCTCCGATGCGGAGCCCCTGGTGCTCTGGCCGGAGTTCAGCTGGAAAACGGATAAGGGCACCTACGATGCCGAAACCAAGACCTTCACTCCCGCCGAGGGGGTCACGGTGGAGGAGGGCTATGTGGAGCGGATCAAGAACACGGTTTCCAATAAGATCAATTTCTGCAAAAAGGTGCAGGATCAGCTCTATTTCAATACCCTGTCCAAGCTGATGAACAACGAATAACGCAGCCGCCGCCCGGCCTGAATGTTCAGGCCGGGCGGCGGTTTGCTTACTCCCTTGGCTCCCACTCTGGGGGAGCTGTCACGGAGTGACTGAGAGGGTAAACATGCCCTCTCCGCCCCTGCGGGGCACCTCTCCCATAGGGAGAGGCAAGTAGCCCTCATCCGTCTCGCGCTTGCGGCGGATGCGCGAGCCACCTATACTATGGAGCAATTGCCACTGGCAATTGTTAGATTTTGATTCGCTGCGCGGAGCACCACCCCGGAGGGGAAGGCTTGGGACGGATTGCCACACCAGTGACGTCGGTCACTGGTTCGCAATGACATCTTCTATTTTGACGCACGCATCGGCGGTGGTCTTGCCGACGGTTCGCAATGACCTTTTTTACCAATATTGCTTTTTCTCAAAAAGGACGCATCATAAACCCAAAAGGAGGAATTCTATGTTGGATACGCTGCTTGCTTCCCTGTCCGGAAGCCTGTTTTTCAAAAAGCTCATGGGCACGGTGCTGATTCTTGTAATCGGGGTGCTGGTCATTCGGGTTATCATGCGTCTCATTACCGCGGCTCTGGAAAAATCCCACCTGGAAAAGGCGGCCCACAGTCTGATTCTCTCTCTGGCGAGAGCCGCCATGTATGTCCTGCTGTTCCTCATTGCCGCATCCCAGATGGGCATCGATGTGTCCAGCATTGTGGCGCTGGCCAGCGTCCTGACCTTGGCGCTTTCGCTGGCACTTCAGAACATGGTGTCCAACCTTATCGGCGGCTTTGTGATTCTGTACACCCACCCCTTCCACAGCGGCGACTATGTGGAAATCGCCGGTCAGGGAGGCACGGTGAAGGAAATCAGCATGACTTACACCGTGCTGGCAACGCCGGACAACCGGATTATTTCCATTCCCAACAGCGCGGTAGCCGCCGCCCAGGTCGTGAACTATTCCAGCGCGGACAGCCGTCGGGTGGAGCTGACGGTGACGGCCTCCTACGACGCGCCCACCCAGAAGGTGCTGGACGCCCTGGTGCTGGCGGGCACCGTGGACAACGCCCTGCTGAATCCGGCGCCTTCCGCGGTGATTGTCAGCTATGACGACAGTGCCATCCGCTACAGCCTGCGGATCTGGGTGAAGCCCGGGGACTACTGGGACGTGTATTTCCAGGTGAATCAGCGGATCAAGGATGTCTTCGACCAGCAGAGCATTGAGATGACTTATCCTCACCTGAATGTCCATCTGGACAAATAAAATTTCCGAAAAATAGCGGGCGGTCAATGACCGCCCGCTATTTTTGTTACAGTACTGCAAGCACCGCCAAGATTGCAATGCCCGGCAGGCCCAACACACCGGACACCAGCACGGTGACGGCGTTGATGGGGAAGAAAATCCCCGTAAAGCCAGAGACACTGTTCAGAAGCCACAGGCACACGAAGCCGCAGGCGCAGTGAATGGCGATTTTGAAGCCCAGCTTCAGGGGCATCAGCAGCAGCCGGATGAGCACGATGGCTAAAACGGCGGGAATCAGCAAGGTGACAAATGTTTCCATGGGAACCTCCGTATGAATGTGGACTTTTTGCAAATACTAGCTCCGGACAGCAAGAAACAGAAATTTTGTGACGACGGAATCTCTGCTACATTGTCTGTCAAGTGTGTCGCCGACAAGCGCAGCGGTGTGACGCGAGAAAGGGAAGACAGGGAACGGTCTTCCCGGTACATTATGGCAAACCGGAAGGAAGAATAATACTATTTCTTAATAAAATGATTTCATCATTTTACTTAAGCCGTTTCCCGGCAAACCGCCTGGGCGGCGGTAAGAAATGTATTGACTTCGTTTTTTAGCGGCAGTGGCCGCTGGCCGCAATCCTGCGGCCCAATACTATTTCCTGATTAAAATCTTAATCTTAATCAGGAAGGCATCGCCTGAAGGCGCTGCCTGTTTTGTGATTTATAAGGAAAGAAATCACAAAACAAGTCTCATATGAACTCCATGCCCTTCAGGCAATTAAAATCTTTTTTAAAGATTTTAATTGGAGTTCAGTATGACTTGGCAATTCGCCTCCGTATTAGGGTCTATCTGAAAACCGTCAACACGCCCAAACAGCGGGTCTTTTCCACCTGCTGGGCACCATTTTTTCTTGCAATACGCAGAGTATTCCTGCAAAAAAATGGCTTCATCAGGCGGAAAATCCCTCGCCGCCTCTCATATTTCCGGTTTTCAGATAGACCCTAATTGGAGTTCAGTATGAGCGGAGGGAAACGCCGCAAACCGTTGCCGGCCGGCAGGACAAGGGATTTTCCTGCCCGCAAGCTTTTCCCAATCGGGCAAAGCCTGGGACTTGCCTCTTTTTATCAGAAAACAAAAAAGTCACCGGGAATCGGCATTTGCCGACCCCCGGTGACTTTCTATTCAGGAGTTCCTAAGGAACCTCTGAATAAATCGTCTGCGGCTGGGTAGCGGATCTTTTGTCCCCAGTCTGCGGTTTGAAAAATGGGAAATACATACAGTATTCCTCCATTTTCCAAACCTTGCCTGAAACCAAAATCTTTCGCCGTCAGCTCTTGCCGATTTAATCAGAGCTTCCATAGTTTCTCTATTCTATCGCAGAAGGGGAAAAAACACAACCGGAAAAGTCTTAAATTTTTGTGTCCTACTTCCTATTTTGAAAAAAATGGTATATAATACCCTGTAATCATCGCCGGGTCTTCGGCGTTTTCAGGAGAATACTATGATGCAAACCACCACCATTGCCCCCGGCGTGACCCTGCGCTGCTGCCGGGATACCCGATTCAAGCAGGGAGGCTTCAGCTTTCAGCTGGTGCGTCCCATGCGCAAGGCGGAGGCGGCGAAAAACGCCCTGCTTCCCGCGGTGCTCCTGCGGGGCACCAACCGCTGTCCCGACCTGCGGGCGGTGACCCAGCGGCTGGACGAACTTTACGGCGGGGCGGTGAGCCCCCTGGTGCGCCGGGTGGGGGACTACCAGACCACCGGCCTTTACTGCGGCTTTATGGACGACCGGTTTGCCCTGCCCGGGGATCGGGTTTTCGAGCCCATGCTGGAATTTCTGCGGGAGCTGCTGCTGGATTCCCCAAAGGAAAAGGGGGCTTTCTTGCCGGATTTCGTGGAAAGCGAAAAGAAAAATCTGATTTCCACCATTGAGTCCGACCGGAACGACAAGCGGGTCTACGCCATCACCCGGCTGCTGCGCAGTATGTGCGCCGGGGATTCCTTCGGCGTGCCCCGGCTGGGAGATACCGAGGACGTGGCGGCCATCACCCCGGAGGATTTGACCCGGCATTATGAAGAAATCCTTCGCACCAGTCCCATTGCCCTGTTCTATGTGGGCAGTGCCCCGGAGAAAGAAGTGGCGGAAGCGGCGAAAGCCCTGATTGCCGGTTTGCCCCGGGAGCCGATGGACTTACCCGCCCAGACTCGCTTCACCCCCGGCGCTGGGGGAGATGATACGGAGATCATGGATGTGGCGCAGGGAAAGCTGTGCATGGGCTTCACCACGCCCATTACCAACCGGGATCCGGAAATGCCCGCCATGCAGGTGTGCAACGTGGTGCTGGGCGGGGGCATGACCAGCAAGCTCTTCCAGAACGTCCGGGAGAAAAGAAGCCTGTGCTACTCCATCGATTCTTCCTACTACGGAGCCAAGGGCATCCTGCTTGCCAATGCGGGCATTGACTTTGACAAGGAGACCGTCACCCGGCAGGAAATTTTGAACCAGCTGGCGGCCTGCCAGGAAGGCGAAATTACGGAAGGGGAGCTGACCGCCGCCAAGGAGGCCATCGCCTCCAGCCTGCGGGCGGTGCTGGATTCCCCCGGCGCCGTGGAAAGCTTCCACAGCACCGCCGCTTTAAGCGGCATGATTTTCACCCGGGAGGAATACCTCCGGGCGGTGGAGCAGGTCAGCGTGGCGGACGTGGTGCGCTGCGCAAAGACCCTCAAGCTGCACAGCACCTATTTCCTGAAAGGAGAGAGCCTATGACCCCCTATGAATACCCGGAGCTGGACGAGACGCTGTACCGTCAAAAGCTTCCCAACGGGCTGACGGTGTGCGTGGTGCCCCGGAAGGGCTTTACCCGGAGCCTGGCCTATTTTGTGACGGACTATGGCTCCGTGCATACGGACTACCGGTTTGCCGGGAAGGATTACCGGTCTCCGGCGGGGGTTGCCCATTACCTGGAGCACAAGATGTTCGACCTGCCTGACCGGGATGTTTCCGCGGAATTTGCCCAGCTGGGCGCCAGCACCAACGCCTTCACCAGCTACGACATGACCGCCTACTATTTCTCCTGCACGAAGAATTTCGACGCCTGCCTGCGTCTGCTGCTGGAATTCGTGTCCACCCCCTATTTCACCGCCGAAAGCGTGGAAAAGGAGCGGGGAATCATCGACCAGGAGATCGGCATGAACGAGGATGCCCCGGACAGCGTGATTTTTGAGAACCTGGTGAAGGCCATGTACCGGGAGCACCCCATCCGGGTGCCCATCCTGGGAACCGGCGAGACCATCCGGGAAATCACCCCGGAAATCCTTTATGACTGCCATCGGGCTTTCTACGCCCCGGGGAACATGCTTCTGTGCGTCATCGGCGATGTAGACCCGGAGGCCGTTGCCCGGGCGGCGGAGGAGATTCTGGGCACCGAGCCTGCCCCGGTGGGGGAGAAGAAGCCCCTGCCCCGGGAGGAGATGACCTGCCCCCAGAAGGAGACGACAGGCCGGATGGAGGTGGCCATGCCCATGTTCAACCTGGCCTTCAAGTGCGAGCCCCTGGGACGGGGAGACGCGGCTATCCGGGAGGAAATGGTGGCAGATTTAGCGGCGGAGGCGCTCTTCGGCGAATCCTCGGAGCTGTATCTGCGGCTGTATGAGGAGGGAATCATCGATACCTCCTTCGGCGGCGGCTTTGAGACCATCGACGGCTGCGCCATGCTGCTGTGCGCCGGAGACAGCTACGAGCCCCGGAAGATTCGGGAGGCCATTCTGGCACAGGCGGATAAAATTGTCCGGGAGGGTGTACCAGAGGAGGACTTTCTGCGGATGAAGCGCAGTGCCCTGGGCAGGCGTATCCGGAGCCTGGACAGCTTTGACGCCACCTGCTTCCGGATCTGCGCCTACCATTTTTCCGACTTTGATTACTTCCGTTTCCCGGAAATCTACCGGCAGATCGAGGAGCGGGAAATCGGGGATTTCCTGAAACGGGTGGTCACCGAGGAGCGGTGCTGCCTGTCCGTCATTGAACCTACCACACAAGGAGAGAAAGATCATGAATCCTGCTGATTATTCTTCTATTTCCTTCCCCTTTCTGGGACTGGAAATGAACCCGCCCAGATATTTCCAGCTGGGCCCGCTGACCGTCCACCTGTACGGCCTGTGCATCGGCCTGGGGCTGATTCTTGCCGTGCTGTACGCCTGCCGCAGAAGCCGGGCGTTCGGCCTCAAAGAGGACGACATCCTGGACGGCGTGCTGTGGATTACCCCCTTTGCCATTCTCTGCGCGAGAATTTACTATGTGGCCTTCTCCTGGAAGGACTACGCCGATAACCCGCTGTCCGTGTTCGCCATCTGGGAGGGAGGCATCGCCATCTATGGCAGCGTCATCGGCGCGGTCATCGGCGTGGCGGTGCTGTGCAAGGTGAAAAAGCTCCGGGTCACCACGGTGCTGGATATTACCCTGCTGGGGTTCTTCATCGGACAGATTCTGGGCCGCTGGGGCAACTTCTTCAACCGGGAGGCCTTCGGCGCGGCGACAGACAGCTTCTTCCGGATGGGGCTTTTCAACACCGTGACCAATCAGTGGGAGTATTACCACCCCACCTTCCTGTATGAATCCGTGTGGAATCTTGTCGGCTTCGTGCTGCTGCACTTTCTGTCCAAGCACCGGAAATACGATGGCCAGATTGCCCTGGGCTACGGGGCCTGGTACGGCCTGGGTCGGTGCTTTATCGAGGGGCTGCGGGTGGACAGCCTCTACTGGGGCCCCTTCCGGGTGAGCCAGGTGCTGGCGGGGCTGACCTGCGTCATTGCCGTGGGGGCGCTGCTGTGGCAGCATTTCCTGCCCCACGACCCGGCAGATCTGTTCGTCAACCGGGTGGCGGCGGAGGCGGCTGCCGAAAAAGCCGCCGGGGAAAAGTCGGAGGATGCGTGACGAGTATCTTTTCCTCCTATGTACGGACTGTGATAGCGCGCAAAAAGGCTCCCCTTGCTGACCAAGGGGAGCTGTCACGAAGTAACTGAGGGGATCAGAATGATAACATTTTGACAATCCCTCAGTCAAAAATCAAAGATTTTTGCCAGCTCCCTTTACACAAGGGAGCCTTTTTGCGTTCTGCCGCAAGTTCCCGGAAACGGCGAAAAAAGCGGGCGGCCAATGGCCGCCCCTACAAGGTTTTCAAAACTGCTACTAGAACTTGGAATTATCGTTATTGACGTTGAAGCCGCCCTCGAAGCCCACGATATATCCGCCGTGCTCCGCGTAGTAGCTGCAAAGGGCGGTGGTCGGCTCTACGAGAAAACGGGCATGGGGAAAATCCTCCCGGATTTTCGACATGAACTCCTGTACCCTGTCGTCGGCGAAGCAGTGGGCAATGCGGATGAGCCCGCCGTCCCGGAAGCCCCGCTCCTTTATCGTCTGAGCCATGGCCAGCATGGCCTTCTTCTCACCTCTGGGCTTGTGGATGGCCACAATCTGACCGCCCTGAGCCTCGCCGATGATCCGAATGCCCAGCATGCCGGCAATCTTTGCCACGGTAATGGGCACCCGGCCGTTGTGAGCCAGGTTGTGCATGGATTCCAGACAGAAAATGGTGTGGGTGTGATTGTGATAGTCCAGCACCTTGGCAACGGTGGTGTCGAAATCGTCCCCCGCCGCCTCGCACTGACGGATTTTATCCGCAATCATCATCAGCTCCGGGCCGGCGGCCAGGGAGTCGAACAGATAGACCCGCCGGTCAGGGTGCTCTTCCATATAGGTTTCCGCTGCCTGCCGGGCGGCGTTGTAGCTGCCGGACAGATGCTTGGTGATGGTAATGCCGAAAACATACTGGGCATCGCCGAAGGCCTCCAGCCATTCGCCCACGTTGGGGCAGGAGGAGCCGGTTTTTCCCTTATAGCCCTTCAGATCCTCCACCATCTGAGCCACGTTCAGCCCGGGGGCGTCCACATATTCCTTTCCGGCTACAATCTTCATGGGTACGCAGCCGTAATCCTCGTGGGGAATGCTCAGCACATTGGAGGAGGAGTCTGTAACAATTCTAAATTTCATGATTAAGCCTCGCCATCTCTATTCATCGGTTTTTCAATAACCGCTTACAATTGTATCAACAACCGATGTCGATGTCAAGAGAATCTTAAAATAAGTTTTCGGATATTGACAACCGACCCTTTCCCGGATATAATAGCCCAGGGTGATGGAAATGAATCAGCAAATCAACGAAAAAATCGCGGAGGCCTACCGTGATTTCCACCTGCCCCGATATCAGGAAATTCCCGACGTGGGACTTTACCTGGTTCAGGCGGCAAAATACATCAACAGCAGCCTGATGCCTTTGGGGGACGGGATGCTCACCGGCTCCATGATCAGCAACTATGTGAAAAAGGGTCTCATCGGCAATCCCGTGAAAAAGCAGTACAGCCGGGATCAGATCGCCTATCTGATTTTTATCGCCATCTGCAAAAGCGTGCTGAGCCTGGACGCCCTGTCCACATTTCTGAAAATCCAGCAGGACACCTATACCGTACAACGAGCTTACGACTATTTTGTCCGGGAATTTGAATCTTTGCTTCTGTTCACCTTCGACCTGACGGACACGGCGGAGATGTTCCCCGATACCAATTCCGACGAAAAGCGGCTGATTTCCACCTGCATCATCGCCGCCGTCCAGAAGGTGTATCTGGAAAAGTACCTGGAGGAACTGTCCCGGGAGAATCCATAATCCGGCGCGGAGCAGACCGAAAACGGTCTGCTCTGCCTTTTTTGCCTAAGAAGCCCGGTTTTTGTTGACAAACAACCAAGATTGTGGGATAATATATGGGCTAAATTCAGAAGAGAGAGGATCCTTTCTATGATGCAATCCAGAACACATAACTGCGGCCAGCTCCGGCTTTCCGATGCCGGCAAGACCGTGACCATTGTCGGCTGGCTGGAAAACGTCCGGGAGGTAGGCGCGAACTTTGCTTTCTGCGTACTGCGGGACTATTACGGCACCACCCAGGTGGTTATCGAAACCGAAGAGATGATGAAGCGGATCAAGCCCATCAACAAGGAGTCTACCCTGTCCGTCACCGGCGTCGTCCGGGAGCGGGAGAGCAAGAACCCCAAGCTTCCCACCGGCGAAATCGAGGTGGTTCCCGAGAAAATCGAGGTGCTGGGCAAGTGCATTCACAACCAGCTGCCTTTTGAGATCAACAAGTCCAAGGAGGCCGATGAGAACACCCGTCTCAAATACCGGTTCCTGGATCTGCGGAATCCTGCGGTGAAGAGCAACATTGTTCTGCGCTGCCAGGTGGTGGCGGAGCTGCGCCGGCTCATGACCGAGAAGGGCTTCCTGGAGATCACCACCCCCATCCTCACCGCCTCTTCTCCCGAGGGCGCGAGAGACTATCTGGTGCCTGCCCGGAACCATCCCGGCAAGTTCTATGCCCTGCCCCAGGCGCCCCAGCAGTTCAAGCAGCTGCTGATGACCTCCGGCTTTGACCGGTATTTCCAGATCGCCCCCTGCTTCCGGGACGAGGATGCCAGAGCCGACCGGACTCCCGGCGAGTTCTACCAGCTGGATATGGAAATGGCCTTCGCTTCCCAGGAGGACGTGCTGTCCACCCTGGAGGATGTGCTGGTGCCGGTGTTTGAAAAGTTCGGCAAGTACAAGCGGGTATCCCAGGCTCCCTTCCGTCATATTCCCTACAACGAGGCCATGGAGCGTTACGGCTCCGACAAGCCCGACCTGCGGATTGACCTGGAGATTCAGGACATTTCCGGGATCGTCCAGGGCTGCGGCTTCGGCCCCTTTGAGAACGCTACCGTCAAGGCGGTGGCGGTGGACAACTTCACCCAGGCCAGAAAGTGGATCGACAAGCTGCTGGCGGACGTGGAGGTGCAGACCGGAAACAAGGCCTGCTGGTTCAAGGTGGACGAGAACGGCGCGCTCACCGGCGGCATTTCCAAGTTCCTGGGCGATTGCGCTCCCGCGCTGACGGAAAAGCTGAATCTGAAGCCCGGCTCCTTCGTGTGCATGGCCGCGGGCAAAAAGTCCGCCGCTCAGAAGACCGCCGGCGTTGTCCGCACCCTGCTGGGCCGCCGGGTGCCCGGTCACTTCGACGAGGAGCAGTACGCCATCTGCTGGATCGTGGACTTCCCCATGTATGAAATCGGCGAGGAATCCGGCGAACTGGAATTCTGCCACAACCCCTTCTCCATGCCCCAGGGCGGCCTGAAAGCTCTGGAAGAGGCCGAGGGCAATATGGAGAAGCTGCTTGCCATCAAGGCCGACCAGTATGACCTGGTGGTCAACGGCTACGAGTCCGCCTCCGGCGCCGTCCGGAACCACGACCCGGAGATCATGGTCAAGGCTTTCGAGTTGGTAGGCCTGGGCGAGGCCGACGTGAAGGCCAAGTTCCCCGCCATGTATAATGCCTTCACCTACGGTGCACCCCCCCACGCCGGTGCGGCTCCCGGCATTGACCGGTTGATTATGCTGCTCACCGGCGAGGAGTCCATCCGGGAGGTCATCACCTTCCCCATGAACAAGAATGCCCAGGATCTGATGATGGGCGCTCCCACCACCGTGGACAAGGCGCAGCTGGATACCGTGCATATCGCTCTGCTGGAGGAGTAATTCCGAAACCGAAGCACCCCGGATTTTCCGGGGTGCTTTTTTGCCCCTGGAAAAATCCCTGCCGGTATGCTATAATAACAGAAATTTACGCCTTTTGGGAGGAGCACTATGCTGCCGGAAGCTTTTTTGCAGAGAATGGAAGCCCAGCTGGGGTCGGAATATCCGGCCTTTCTGGAAAGCCTGGAGCGGCCCCGGGCGGTGGCGCTCCGCTTTAACCCGATGAAAGGGGAGCGGCCGATGCTGCCCTTTGTGGGCGCGCCGGTACCCTGGGAGCCAGAGGGCTTCTATTACGACCCGGAGACCCGGCCGGGACTGCACGTTTACCACGAGGCAGGCGTATACTACCTACAGGAGGCCAGTGCCATGGCGCCGGTGGCGCTGCTGGATCCGAAGCCCGGCGAGCGGGTCTGCGATCTGTGCGCCGCCCCCGGAGGCAAGACCACCCAGATTGCCGGGCGGATGCTGGGGCAGGGCTTCCTGGTGTGCAACGAAATCAATCCCAAGCGGGCGAAAATTCTTTCCCGGAATATCGAGCGGATGGGCGTGGCCAACGCCCTGGTGACGAATGAGCACCCGGAGACGTTAGCCAGCCGATTCCCCGGCTTCTTCGACCGGGTGCTGGTGGATGCCCCCTGCTCCGGAGAGGGCATGTTCCGCAAGGAGGAAGCCGCCGTCACCGACTGGAGCCAGGAGACGGTTCAGATGTGCGCCCGCCGCCAGCGGGAGATTCTGGACAGTGCCGCCCGGCTGGTAAGACCCGGAGGCCGACTGGTGTATTCCACCTGCACCTTCGCCCCGGAGGAGGACGAGGAAACCGTGGCGGCCTTCCTGGAAGCCCATCCGGAGTTCACCCCGGAGCCGGTGGAGGCTCCCTGGTTTGTTCCCGGGGAGAACGCCAGCTACCGGATGTGGCCCCACAAGCTGCTGGGGGAGGGGCATTTTGCGGCGGTGCTTCGGAAAGCCCGGGGAGAATCGGGAGAGGTTCCGGCCTGCCCCGGGGAAAAATGCCCCAAAGCCTGGGAAAGCTTTGCCAAAGAGCTGGACATCACCCTGCCCGAGGGCAAGGCGGTGTCCTTCGGACAGAGCCTGTATTGGGCACCGATGGAGCTGCCGGAGCTGAACCGGCTGAAGGTTCTGCGCCCCGGACTGGAGCTGGGAACCGAACGGAAGGGGCGGTTCGAGCCTGCTCATGCCCTGGCTCTGTGGCTGAAAACCTGCGCGGTTACGGAAAGCTTTCCCCCGGAGAGTCCGGAAATGAAGGCTTACCTGCACGGCGACGTGGTGCCCTCCGGGAAAAAGGGCTGGTGCCTGGTTCAGGCCGGGGGCTATGCCATCGGCTGGGGAAAAGGAGACGGCTCGGTTCTGAAAAACCACTATCCCAAGGGTCTGCGCCGGTAATTTCCTACCTCAGAATTAGCACTTTACAGAAATTGCGTAGTGTGCTATACTATTATAGCCCGTATGGGCGTTTTTTGAAATCATCACAAGGAGAGGGTATCCTTGGCAAGATATGAAATTCATGGCGGCAAGCCGCTGAACGGAAGCGTTCTGATCAGCGGCGCGAAAAATGCCGCGGTTGCGATTTTACCGGCCGCGCTGCTGGTCAGCGGAAAATGCCGGATTGAAAATGTGCCGGATATTTCCGATGTCCGGATTCTACTCGACATTCTGGAGGGCATGGGCGCAAAGGTGGAGCATCCGGAGACCAGCGTGGTGGAGATTGACTGCTCCGGCGTCACCTGCTCCGAGCCCGACGGCGAGCTGGTTCGGCGGATGCGAGCCAGCTACTACCTGATGGGAGCCTTGCTCGGCCGGTTCGGCAAGGCCAGAGTGGCGCTGCCCGGCGGCTGCAACTTCGCCTCCCGTCCCATTGACCAGCACATCAAGGGCTTTGAGGCTCTGGGAGCGGTGGTGGACGAAACCGAGGAGTATGTGAGTCTGGAGCCCGGCGAGGAAGGCCTGCGGGGCGGACGCATCAGCCTGGACATGGCAAGCGTAGGCGCCACCGTGAACATTATGCTGGCTGCCTCCCTGATTCCCGGACAGACCATCATCGAAACCGCCGCGAAGGAGCCCCACATTGTGGATCTGGCCAACTTCCTGAATACCATGGGCGCCCGGATTACCGGCGCGGGCACGGATACCATTAAAATTCGGGGGGTCAACTCCCTTCGGGGAGGTACCTATGCCATCATCCCCGACCAGATCGAGGCGGGGACTTACATGGCGGCTGTCACCGCCGCCGGGGGCAATATCCTGGTTCAGAACGTGATTCCCAAGCATATGGAGTGCATCACCTCCAAGCTTCGGGAAATGGGCGCCCGGATCATCAACTATGACGATGCCATCCGGGTCATCCGTACCGGCCCTCTGCGCAAGACCACCGTGAAGACCCAACCCTATCCCGGCTTTCCCACGGATATGCAGGCTCAGGTCTGCGTGTGCATGGCGCTGGCAAACGGCGTCAGCCGCCTGACGGAGAGCGTCTACGAGACCCGGTTCTTCGGCTACTGCACGGAGCTGGAGACCATGGGAGCCAGAATCCGCATCAGCGGCAAGACGGCTACGGTCACCGGTGTGGAAAAGCTCCGGGGTGCTGAGGTTTACGCCCACGACCTGCGGGCAGGAGCGGCGCTGGTGATTGCGGGACTGGCTGCCGAGGGCACCACCTATGTGGAGCACATCCACTTCATCGAGCGGGGCTATGAGAACATCGTAGGCAAGCTCACCGCCCTGGGGGCGGACATCCGCAGAACGGAAGAATAAGGGAAAAGCCGGGTCACTGACCCGGCTTTTCGGACTGTTGAAAAACCATGTCATTGCGAGGCAGTGCGCACACTGCCGTGGCAATCCCCCGAATTTTCAAACATTTTAGATCCTAAACCAGTGGCTTTTACTTCTATCCGGGGGATTCCCACACCACTTAAGCGGACTGGTTCGGAATGACAACGTATATTGGGGGCTTTTTTGACACGCTGAAAAGCCGGGTCACTGACCCGGCTTTCGCTAAAAGGAGATTCTATGAAAGAGGAATTTACCCGCACGGAAATGCTGTTGGGCACAGATGCCGTAAAGACCCTGGAAAAGGCGAGGGTGGCGGTATTCGGCCTGGGCGGAGTAGGCGGCTACACGGTGGAGGCTCTGGCCAGAGCCGGAGTGGGAAACCTGGTGCTTGTGGACAAGGACACGGTAAGCCTTTCCAATCTGAACCGGCAGCTGCTGGCTACCCACGCCACGGTGGGAATGCTGAAAACCGAGGCCGCCAGGCTCCGGATTCTGGACATCAATCCGGACTGCCGGGTCACTGCCTATCCCATTTTCTACACCAGGGAAACGGCGGAGGATTTTGACTTTTCCGGCCTTTCCTATATTGTGGATGCCATCGACACGGTAAGCGCCAAGCTGGCTCTGATCGAGCGGGCAAAGGAGACGGGTGTCCCCATTATCTCCTGCATGGGCACGGGAAACAAGCTGGACGCCTCTGCCTTTCAGGTGGCGGACATTTCCAAAACCGCCGTGTGTCCGCTGGCTCGGGTCATGCGCCGGGAGCTGGGCAAGCGGGGCATCCGGCACCTGAAGGTGGTCTACTCCCGGGAGGAGGCATGGAAGCCCTCCGGCTGGGAGGAAGAAGCGGCGGCGCTGGGCAAGCGGCAGATTCCCGGAAGCGTGTCCTTCGTTCCCGGCGCGGCGGGGCTGCTGCTGGCAGGCGAGGTCATCCGGGACTTGACGGGATATTCCCGCATGTAGAAAATACACAGAAGAACGAAGCGGGTTTTGTACCAAATTGTCGGTTGACAATTTGGTACCGTCCATGCTATAATCTCACGGATAAAGTAAGGTAGCCCCGTGCGGTTGCCTCCGGGAATTCGGAGGAATTGTGGGGGAGGCCGAGTGCGGCATTCTGCCACCAACGTCTTGCCGCCCAGGCAAGGCATTTTTTTGGAAACTTTAGAAATTTTAGAGACTTTAGAGAGAAAAGGAGACATTTATGACTGAGATGAACAAGGCAAAATGTTATACCTCTTCCCTGATGCCCCGGTTCGCGGAATGTGTCGATGCTTCCATCGCCGATTCCGCGCTTTGCGCATTGAATTGCTCCCGATATGTTATTTTTCCCGGTTTTTGTGACGTGCATGTGCATTTCAGAGAGCCGGGATTTTCTTATAAGGAGACAATTGCCACGGGAAGTCTGGCCTCTGCCCACGGAGGCTACACCGCCGTATGCACCATGCCCAATCTGAACCCGGTACCGGACAGCGTGGAAAACCTGAACGTTCAGCGGGACATCATCCGGGATACCGCCTGCATCCACGTTTACCCCTACGGAGCCATTACGGTAGGCGAAAAAGGGGAGACTCTGGCAGACCTTGCGGGCATGGCACCCTTCGTCCCCGGATTCTCCGACGACGGACATGGGGTTCAGTCCCGGGAGCGGATGCGCGGGGCTATGCTGGAAGCAAAAGCCCAGGGCAAGCCCATTGTCGCCCACTGTGAGGACAATACCCTCCTGCGGGGCGGCTACATCCACGAGGGAGTGTACGCAAAAGCCCACGGCCACCGGGGCATCTGCTCGGAAAGCGAGTGGGGTCAGATAAAGCGTGACCTGGAACTTGTCCGGGAAACCGGGGTCAAGTACCATGTGTGCCACATTTCCACCAAGGAAAGCGTGGAGCTGATTCGCAAGGCCAAGGCCGAAGGCCTGGACGTGACCTGCGAAACCGGCCCCCATTACCTGGTTATGGACGACAGCGACCTCCGGGAGGAAGGCCGGTTCAAGATGAACCCGCCCCTGCGAAGCGCGGAAGATCGGAAGGCGCTTGTCGCGGGACTTCTGGACGGCACCATCGATATGATCGCCACCGACCATGCCCCTCACAGTGCCGAGGAAAAGGCCAAGGGGCTGGAAAAGAGCGCCTTCGGCGTGGTGGGCATTGAAACTGCCTTCCCCATCCTGTATACTTATCTGGTAAAGCCGGGTATTCTGACGATGGAAAAGCTCCTGGAACTGCTGGTGGACAACCCCAGAAAACGGTTCGGCCTGAGCCTGGGCTGCGACTACTCCGTCTGGGACTTGGAGGCGGAGGAGACGGTGAACCCGGACAGCTTCCTGTCCCTGGGAAAGGCCACCCCTTTTGAAGGCTGGAAGGTAAACGGCAAATGCCTTGCCACCGTCTGCGACGGAAAAGTGGTCTACCGGGCAAAGTAGACCCAAAGGCTCCCCCCTTTTGACAATCCCTCAGTCAGCTTCGCTCAGCGTGTCAAAAAAGCCCCCAATATACGTTGTCATTCCGAACCAGTCCGCTTAAGTGGTGTGGGAATCCCCCGGATAGAAGTAAAAGCCACTGGTTTAGGATCTAAAATGTTTGAAAATTCGGGGGATTGCCACGGCAGTGTGCGCACTGCCTCGCAATGACATGGTTTTTCGACAGTCTGAGCTTCGCTGACAGCTCCCTTTACACAAGGAAGCCGGATAGAATTTACAATCATTGAATTGAAGATACGGAGGAAAATGAGAAATGGCAAAAAGAACGGACATTAAGAAGATTCTGATCATCGGTTCCGGCCCCATCGTTATCGGACAGGCGGCGGAGTTTGACTATGCGGGTACTCAGGCCTGTCTGGCTCTGAAGGAAGAGGGCTATGAGGTGGTGCTGTGCAATTCCAACCCGGCTACCATCATGACCGACACCATCATCGCCGACAAGGTGTACATGGAGCCTTTGACCCTGGAATATGTGGCGAAGATCATCCGCTACGAGCGTCCCGATGCCATCATCCCCGGCATCGGCGGTCAGACCGGCCTGAACCTGGCCATGCAGCTGGAAAAGAAGGGCATTCTCAAGGAGTGCCGGGTGAAGCTGCTGGGAACCTCCAGTGCTTCCATCGAGCAGGCCGAGGACAGAGAGCTCTTCAAGGAGCTGTGCCAGTCCATCGGCGAGCCGGTCATTCCCTCGGAAATCACCTACTCCATTGAAGAGGCCAAGGCGGCGGCTTCCCGGATCGGCTACCCGGTGGTGCTCCGGCCTGCCTTCACCCTGGGCGGCACCGGCGGAGGCTTCGCCTACGACGAGGCGGAGCTGGAAGAGATCGGCCTGAACGCCTTCTCCCTGTCTCCCGTGCACCAGGTGCTGGTGGAAAAGTCCGTGAAGGGCTACAAGGAAATCGAGTTTGAGGTCATGCGGGATTCCAACAACCATGCCATCACCATCTGCGGCATGGAGAACATCGATCCTGTGGGCGTGCACACCGGCGACTCCATGGTGGTGGCTCCCATTATGACGCTGAGCAAGGAAGACGAGAAAATGCTCAACGACTCCGCCATCAAGCTCATCAAGGAGCTGAAAATCGAGGGCGGCTGCAACGTCCAGTTTGCTCTGAACCCCAATTCCTCCGAGTATTACCTCATCGAGGTCAACCCCAGAGTGTCCCGTTCCTCCGCCCTGGCCTCCAAGGCCTCCGGCTACCCCATTGCCCGGGTCACCGCGAAAATCGCCGTGGGCATGGCTCTGGAGGACATCAAGATCGCCAACACCAACGCCGCCTTTGAGCCCAGCCTGGACTATGTCATCGCCAAGCTGCCCCGGTTCCCCTTCGACAAGTTTGCCACCGCCTCCAATGAGCTGGGTACTCAGATGAAGGCCACCGGCGAGGTCATGGGTATCGGCGCCAACCTGGAGGAGGCACTTCTGAAGGGCATCCGCTCTCTGGAAAGCGGCGAGAACCACATCTATCACCCCAAGTTCAACGACATGTCCGTGGAGGAAATGCTGGAGTACATCAGCAAGTTCCGCTCCGACAATGTGTTCGCCATCGCCGAGCTGTTCTACCACGGCGTCAGCGTGGAGAAGATCTACGAGCTGACCCAGATCAACCCCTATTTCCTGGGCGCCATCAAGAACATTGTGGACATGGAGGAGACCCTGAAGCTCCACGTCAATGACCCGGAATATCTGCGCAAGGCCAAGGTCATGGGCTTCAGCGACAAGTATATTGCCCGTCTTTGGAAGGAAACCGAGCTGGACGTGTACAATGTCCGAAAAGCAAACGGCATTTTCCCTGCCTTCCGGATGGTGGATACCTGCCACACCGGAGCCTACATCCCTTACTTCTATTCCTCCTACACCGGTGCCAACGACTCCCGGCTTACCGACCGGAAGAAGATCGTGGTGCTGGGCGCCGGCCCCATCCGCATCGGCCAGGGCGTGGAGTTCGATTACTCCACCGTCCACGCGGTCATGACCATCCGCAAGGCCGGCTATGAGGCCATCATCATCAACAACAACCCGGAGACCGTCTCCACCGATTACACCACCGCCGATAAGCTGTACTTCGAGCCCCTGACTCCCGAAGATGTGATGAACATCATCGAATTCGAAAAGCCCGAGGGGGTCATTGCCTCCCTGGGCGGCCAGACCGCCATCAACCTGGCTCAGCCCCTCCACGATCGGGGGGTGAAGATCATCGGCACCGACTGCGACGCCATCGACCGGGCCGAGGATCGGAACGAATTTGAAAAGCTGCTGAACGAGCTGAACATTCCCAGAGCCAAGGGCAAGGCCGTGACGAAGCTGGAAGACGGCATTGCCGCCGCCGAGGAGATCGGCTATCCCGTGCTGGTGCGCCCCTCCTTCGTCCTGGGCGGTCGGGCCATGCAGATCGTCGCCAACGAGCGGCAGCTGCGCCACTACCTGAAAAACGCCGTGGAGATCGACGAGGACAAGCCCGTGCTGGTGGATAAGTACATCCAGGGTCGGGAAGTGGAGGTGGATGCCATCTGCGACGGCCGGGACGTGTTCGTCCCCGGCATCATGGAGCTGGTGGAGCGCACCGGCGTTCACTCCGGCGACTCCATTTCCGTCTATCCTCCCTTCTCCATCTCCGACAAGGTCAAGGGCATCATCCTCCAGTACGCCAAGAAGCTGGGTCTCGGCATCGGCATTGTAGGCCTTTTCAACATCCAGTTCATTGTGGATGCCCAGGACAATGTGTATATCATCGAGGTCAACCCCCGTTCTTCCCGGACGGTGCCCTTCCTGTCTAAGGCCACGGGCTACTCTCTGGCGGACATTGCCACCGAGGTCATTCTGGGCAAGAGCCTGAAGGAGCAGGGCTTCTTCGACATCTATCCCGAGGAAAAGAAGCGCTGGTACGTCAAGGCTCCCGTGTTCTCCTTCAATAAGATCCGGGGTCTGGACGCCTACCTGTCCCCCGAAATGAAGTCCACCGGCGAGGCCATCGGCTATGACAAGACCATGACGAGAGCCCTTTACAAGGCATTGCAGGCCGCGGGCATGAAACTGCAAAACTACGGCACCGTCCTGTGCACCATTGCCGACAAGGACAAGGAAGAGGCTCTGCCCCTGATTCGCCGGTTCTATCAGCTGGGCTTCAACATTGAAGCCACCTCCGGCACCGCCGCCTTCCTGAAAGCCCATGGCATCCGCACCCACGCCCTGGCCAAGATCAGCGACGGCAGCGACCAGATTCCCAACGCCCTGCGTCAGGGTCACATCGCCTACGTCATCAACACCCGGGATCCCGGCGCCAACGAAAATGACGGCATCCAGATTCGCCAGATTGCCACAGAGCACAATGTGACCCTGTTCACGGCGCTGGACACCATCAAGGTGCTGCTGGATGTGCTGGAGGAGACCACGCTGACCATCTCTACGATTGATGCCTAAAAATCTTCGGAAATATTGAAGAATAGAGCAAATCTATCAATAGAATTTGTAGGGGCGACGATTCGTCGCCCGCGGGCGGCCAATGGCCGCCCCTACATCCACAAGATGTAGGGAAGAGCATGATTGTGGGGTTGTTACAAGTATTTTGTAACAGCTGCTACAACGAAACGGGAGAAATTATGAAACAAGGTATTTTCACCATTGAAAGCAACGCCGCCCTGACGGACAGCGTGTACCGGATGGTGCTTTCCGGAGACACCTCCGCCATCACCGCCCCGGGGCAGTTCGTGAATATTCAGCTGTCCGGAAAGTTCCTGCGCCGGCCGATCTCCGTCTGCGACTATGATGAAAAAACCCTTACCATTGTCTACAAAGTGGTGGGCAAGGGGACGGCGCAGATGGCGGCCATGCAGGCAGGGGAGACCCTGGACATCCTGACAGGCCTCGGAAACGGCTATGACCTGAGCCTGACAGGAGACGCCCCCGTGCTGCTGGGCGGCGGCGTGGGCGTGCCGCCGATGTACAACCTGGCGAAAAAGCTGCTGGCTCAGGGGAAAAAAGTTACCGTAATTCTGGGCTTCAACACCAAAAGCGAGATTTTCTATGAGCAGGAATTCAAAGATTTGGGCTGCACCGTCACCGTCACCACGGTGGACGGCAGCTACGGCAAAAAGGGCTTCGTCACCGACGCCCTGCCGGAAAGCTACACCCATTTCTGCTGCTGCGGCCCGGAGCCGATGCTGAAGGCTGTCTATCGGGCCACCAACACCTCCGGCCAGATGAGCTTTGAGGAGCGGATGGGCTGCGGCTTCGGCGCCTGTATGGGCTGCTCCTGCAAGACCCTGACGGGCTACAAGCGAATCTGCAAGGACGGCCCGGTCATGCGGAAGGAGGAGATTTTATGGGAAGCCTGAGCGTAAATTTGTGCGGCATTGAACTTTCCAATCCCGTGATTCCCGCCTCCGGCACCTTCGGCTACGGCTACGAGTACGCCGAGCTTTACGACATCAACGAGCTTGGCACCTTCTCCTTCAAGGGAACCACCAAGGATGCCCGGTTCGGCAACCCCACCCCCCGGATTGCCGAGTGCACCGCCGGTATGATCAACGCCGTGGGCTTGCAGAATCCCGGCGTGGAGGCGGTGATTGCCCGGGAGCTTCCGAAATTGAAGAAAGTTTTCCACAAGCCGGTAATGGCCAACGTGTCCGGCTTTTCCGTTGCCGACTACGCCTATACCTGCGAAAAGCTGGACAAAGAGCCCCAGGTGGGCTGGCTGGAGGTCAACGTCAGCTGCCCCAATGTTCACGGCGGCGGCATGAGCTTCGGCACCTGCCCGGAAGCGGCCGCCGAGGTCACCCGGGCGGTGAAGGCCGTGACGAAAAAGCCCGTCATCATCAAGCTTTCCCCCAATGTGACGGACATTGTGTCCATTGCCAAGGCCTGCGAGGAAGCCGGAGCCGACGGCATCAGCCTGATCAACACCTTGCTTGGGATGCGCATCAACCTGCGTACCCGCAGACCCGTGATTGCCAACACCATGGGCGGCTTCTCCGGCCCTGCCATCTTCCCGGTGGCGGTGCGGATGGTCTACCAGGTGGCCAAGGCGGTGAAAATCCCGGTGGTCGGCATGGGCGGCGTGCAGTCGGCTGAGGACGTAATCGAAATGATGCTGGCAGGAGCCACCGCCGTGGAGGTGGGAGCTGCCAATCTGGTGAATCCCTTCGCCAGCCGGGACATTGTCCGGGCGCTGCCGGAAACCATGGCAAAATACGGAATCGAAACTTTAAGTGAGATTATAGGAGGCGTAAAGTAAATGGGTAAGGACGTAATCGTAGCCTGCGATTTTTCCAGCGCGGAGGCAACCTTTGCCTTCCTGGACAAGTTCACCGGGCGCAAGCCCTTCGTGAAGATCGGCATGGAGCTGTACTATGCCGAGGGCCCCAGCATTGTCCGGGAGCTGAAGGCCAGAGGCCATAAGATTTTCCTGGATTTGAAGCTCCACGACATCCCCAACACCGTGAAGAAGTCCATGGCGGTGCTGAGTAAGCTGGATGTGGACATTACGAATCTTCACGCCGCGGGCACCACCGCCATGATGCGCGCCGCCCTGGAGGGGCTGACCCGGCCTGACGGCACCCGGCCTCTGCTCATCGCCGTGACCCAGCTGACCTCCACCGATCAGGAGGCCATGGAGCGGGACTTGCTCATTCACGAGCCCATTGACCAGGTGGTCATGCACTACGCCGAGACCGCCAAGAACGCCGGTCTGGACGGGGTGGTCTGCTCCCCCCTGGAAGCCCAGAAGGTTCACGACCGGTGCGGACGTAATTTCCTCACCGTCACCCCCGGCGTTCGTTTTGCCGATGGGGACGTGGGCGATCAGAAGCGGGTCATGACACCCGCCGCCGCCAAGGCCATCGGTTCCGACTATATCGTGGTGGGTCGTCCCATCACCGCTGCCGCCGACCCGGTTGCCGCCTACGAGCGGTGCCTGGCCGAGTTCGTAGATTAACCCCTGCCTTCCCCTGGGGGTGGTGCTCCGCGCAGCGAATCTAAATCAATCAATTGCCAGTGGCAATTGCTCAATAATGTAAAGGTGCCGCCGCAGCGGCGGATGAGGGCAAACGTGTTTTTCAGATTATAACAGGAGGGTGTCTCATGGAAAGCTACAAAAGAGAATTCATTCAGTTTCTGGAAAAGGCCGGGGTTCTGCGCTTCGGCGATTTCACCGCCAAATCCGGCCGGAAAATTCCCTATTTCATCAACGCCGGTATGATCAAGACCGGTGAGGAAATCGCCACTCTGGGCGAGTTCTACGCCAGAGCCTACAAGGAAAAGCTGGGCAATCAGAAGGCCGTCCTCTACGGCCCTGCCTATAAGGGCATTTCCATCGCCGTGTCCGCCGCTGTGGCGCTGAGCAAGGACGGCCTGAACGTGCCCTTCTTCTTTAACCGGAAGGAAGCCAAGGATCACGGCGAGGGCGGCGTGTTCGTGGGCTATGTGCCCCAGGCCGGGGAGCAGGTGGTCATCGTGGAGGATGTCATCACTGCCGGTACCGCCATCCGGGAGAGCATGGCGATTTTGAGCCAGCTGGAGGGCGTGAAGGTGGCGGCTACCTTCATCATGGTAGACCGGAAGGAACGGGGCAAGGGCGAAAAGCTTGCCATGCAGGAGGTCGAAGAGGAATTCGGCTTCCCGGTGTACTCCGTGGTGGATGTGTATGACATCATCGAGTACCTGAAGGAGGATCCCAAGAACGCCGAGAACGTGGAGCGGATTCAGAACTATCTTGCCGTGAACGGAGTGAAAGTATGAGAAGTCTCAACAGTATTTTGGAGCTGAACGTGGCGGAGCTGGATGAGCTCATCGCCACTGCCAAGGATATCATCGCCCATCCGGAGGCCTACTGGGACAAGTGCGCTCACAAGAAGCTGGCCACCCTGTTTTTTGAGCCCTCTACCCGTACCCGCCTGAGCTTTGAGGCGGCTATGCTGGAGCTGGGCGGCACGGTGCTGGGATTCAGTGAAGCGTCATCCTCTTCCGCTTCCAAGGGCGAGAGCGTGTCCGACACCGCCCGGATGGTCAGCTGCTACGCCGACATCATCGCTATGCGTCATCCCAAGGAGGGCGCGCCCTACGTTGCCTCCCGGGCGGCCACCGTGCCTGTCATCAACGCCGGTGACGGCGGCCACAACCATCCCACCCAGACCCTGGCGGATCTTCTGACCATCTCCCGGGAAATGGGCCGGCTGGATAATCTGACCATCGGCGTTTGCGGCGACCTGAAATACGGCCGGACGGTGCATTCTCTCATTGAGGCCATGAGCCGGTACGAGGGCAACAAATTTGTGCTGATTTCCCCGGAGGAGCTGAAAATTCCCGGGCATATCCGCTACAATGTGTTCGAAAATAAGAAAATTCCCTACACCGTCACCACCTCCCTGGAAGAGGCTATGCCGAGCCTTGACGTGCTCTACATGACCCGAATCCAGCGGGAACGGTTCGAGGATCCCTGGGAGTACGAGCGGCTGAAGGACAGCTATATCCTGGACGTGGAGAAGATGAAGCTGGCCAAGGAAAAAATGTGCGTCCTGCACCCTCTGCCCCGGGTGAACGAAATCAGCGTGAAGGTAGACGACGACCCCAGAGCCGCCTATTTCCGCCAGGCGCTCAACGGCAAGTATATGCGCATGGCGCTGATTCTGAAGCTTCTGGAGGAAGCCAGGGAGAATCCGGAGAAGGAGGCCATCGACACCTCCGCCCTGGAATACGACCGGGTATGCCGGAATCCCAAGTGCATTTCCCAGACTGAGCAGGAGCTGCCTCAGCTCTTCCGCTGCACGGACAAGGCTGCGGATATCCACCGCTGCGTCTACTGCGAGCAGAGAGGGTAAAATGGGAGAGCCCTCGCGGCCGTGCCCGGCTGCGAGGGCTTTTTGACTGTGATATTAGGGAAACTCTCTGAACAAATCGTCTGCGGCTGGATAACGGATCTTTTTCTCTATCCGAGCGGTTCCGGAAGTGGGAAATACACAAAGTATTCCTCCACTTCCGGAACCTTCGCCTAGGGAAAAATCTCTCGTTCCCAGTTCTTGCCGATTTGTTCAGAGCTTCCTTAGGACAGGGGAGGCGGCTGGATGCGCAGGAAAACAGACCGAGATATTCTGAAAGAAAATACCTGGCTGATCTGCGCGTCCTGCGTGCTGATTGTGCTGGGAATTCTCATCGGGCTGTGGCCCTACATTTTTCCGGAGCCCGATTATGACGCATTGGAAGAAAGAGAAGTGACCATCCAGGCTCTTCGGCACTTTTCCGGTGTCAAAGGCGTGTCTTACGATTACATTGTGACGACGGACAGCGAAAGGTTTCATCTGTCCGGGGACTACGACCGGGAGAAGATATCCGCACAGCTGACGCAGGGGCAAAAAGCAACGGTCAAGTGGTGCGTCAACAGGCCTTCCAGTCGGCTTTTGGCGGAGGAAGTGTGCGTGGATGGGAAGCCGGTGGTGACATATCGCAGTCAGCCGGATAGCTGGAAGCCGATGCTGGTTTTCGGCTTGTGGTTTGTGGCGACAGGCATCGGCGGCTTTCTTCTGCTGCGTTTGCTTGTGAAAACCAACCGAAGAAAACAGAACCAGCGCGATGAAAAGATAAGGCGGAAGTATGGCAGACAGGGGGACAGAAAGTGAACCCGTTCCGATGGGGACGGCTGCGGTTCCTGCCGCCGAAAATTTTCCTTGCATTTTCGGCGGAATTATATTATACTAAGTGGACACCTGCCGGTGTGATGGAATGGTAGACGTAGTGGACTCAAAATCCACCGCTGGCGACAGCGTACCGGTTCGAGTCCGGTCACCGGCACCAAAAAAGAGAACCCCGACCGGGGGTTCTCTTTTTTGGTATCCAGGGGGGACGGACTCGAACCTATCCAAATGCAACAGTCTGGTGGACTGCTGCCACCCGGCGTTTCCGCCGGATGCTCCATAGTGTACTCGGGTCCGGCTGCCGGAATCATCGCCCAAAATCCTTGGTTTTCCAGGGGTTTTGGGCTTTTTTCAGCAGGACAGTCTAATACTATTTCCTGATTAAAATTAAGATTATAATCAGGAAATAGCATGAAAATAAATATAGACAGGTGCGGGCGGACTCGCTACAATAGAGACATGGATTGCCCCACAGAATTGCTAGGAGGAATGCGCTATGAAAATCGGATGGATCGGACTGGGGATCATGGGTAAGCCCATGGCCAAGAATCTATTGAAGGCGGGCTACGAGCTCTGGGTGAACAATCGGAGCCAGGGGCCTATGGAGGAGCTGGCCGCCTGCGGTGCCCACGCCGCGACCCGGAAGGAGCTGGCGGAAAACGCAGAGGTCATCATCACCATGCTGCCCAACGGCCCTCAGGTCAGGGAGGTTATCCTGGGGGATGTGATAAAGGATATGCGCCCCGGGCAGATTTTCATCGATTGCAGCTCCATCAGCCCGGTGGTTTCCAAGGAAATCGCCGCCGCGCTGGCGGAAAAGGGCGTGGAAATGTTGGACGCCCCCGTGTCCGGCGGGGAGCCGAAAGCCATCGACGGCACTCTGAGCTTTATGGTGGGCGGCAAGCAGGCGGTTTTTGACCGCTGCAAGGATATTCTGGGGGCTATGGGTGCCTCCGTTACCCGGTGCGGAGAGGTGGGCGCGGGCAACACCACCAAGCTTGCCAATCAGATCATTGTGGCCTGCAACATCCAGGCGGTGGCCGAGGCCTTCACCCTGGCCCAGAAGGCGGGGGTGGACCCGGAGGTGGTCTACAAGGCCATCCGCGGGGGACTGGCAGGCTCCACGGTGCTGGACGCCAAGGGCCCCATGATGATCGCCGGCAACGACAAGCCCGGCTTCAAAATCGATCTGCACATCAAAGATCTGAACAATGCCCTGGACTGCGCCCACACCGTCGGCGCGCCGGTACCCATGACCGCCGCTGTCCAGGAAATTTTGCAGTGGCTGCACAACAACGACTGCGGAGAAAATGACCACAGTGCCATCGCCAAGTACTATGAGCATCTGACCGGCATTCACATTGGCCGCTGATACTATTTCCTGATTAAAATCTTAATTTTAATCAGGAAGGCATCGCCTGAAGGCGCTGCCTGTTTTGTGATTTATAAGGAAAGAAATCACAAAACAAGTCTCATATGAACTCCAATTAAAATCTTTTTTAAAGATTTTAATTGGAGTTCAGTATTATTCTTTCGCCCTTCGGTGTTTTCTAGCACCGGAGGGCCTTTTTCCGCGGCGGCACTTGTCGGAAGCACCCGGGCGTACTATAATAGAGGGAAACGTCGGTTCCGGGAGGGAAAGAAAGATGTGGGTTCTCTTCGCGTTCGGCTCGGCACTTCTTGCCGGACTGACATCCATTCTCGCCAAGTGCGGCATCCGGAAAACGGATTCCACCCTGGCCACCGCCATCCGCACCGTTGTGGTGCTGGCCTTTTCCTGGGGGATGGTGTTTCTCGTGGGCTCTCAGAGCCAGTTGGGAAGTCTGACGGGAAAGACATTGCTGTTTTTGGTGCTGTCGGGGCTTGCCACCGGAGCCTCCTGGCTGTGCTATTTCCGGGCACTCCAGCTGGGAAATATCAACAAGGTGGTGCCCATTGACAAATCCAGCACCGTTTTGACCATTGTGCTGGCGTTCCTGTTCCTGGGAGAGCCGATTACGGTGGGGAAGGCGGTGTGCGTGGCGCTCATCGGCGCAGGCACTTTCCTGATGATCGAGAAGAAGGAAGGGCAGAAAAGCAAAAGCGGCAAGTGGCTGCCCTATGCCATCGGCTCCGCGGTGTTTGCCAGCCTGACCTCCATTCTGGGGAAAATCGGCATTTCCGGGGTGGAGTCCAATCTGGGCACCGCCATCCGCACCGGAGTGGTGCTGGTCATGGCCTGGGGCATGGTATTCGTCACCGGAAAGGGCAGTGAAATCCGGGAAATTTCCGGCCGGGAGCTGGGCTTCATCTGCCTGTCGGGTCTTGCCACCGGCGGCTCCTGGCTGTGCTATTACAGGGCATTGCAGGACGGCCTGGCCAGCGTGGTGGTGCCCATCGATAAGCTGAGCATTCTGGTTACCGTGGCCTTTTCCTATGTAGTCTTCCACGAAAAGCTTACCCGCCGCTCCGGCCTGGGATTGGGGATGATCGTGGCGGGAACCCTGGGAATGCTGCTGTAAAAGCCTAGATCGGCGCAAATTGCCCCCGGAACCTGAGTTCCGGGGGCAATTTTATACGAGTTTTTAATAAAACGCTTAAAAGCGTTTTATTAGGCCGCAGGATTGCGGCCAGCGGCTACTGCCGCTAAAAAACGAAGTCAATACATTTCTTACCGCTGCCTAGGCGGTCAGCCGTGAAACGGCAGAATAAAATGATGAAATCATTTCAGCGTGTCAAAAAAGTCCGAAAGATACGGTGTCATTCCGAACCAGTCCGCAGACTGGTGTGGGAATCCCCCGGTTGAACGTAAAAGCTGCTGGTTTAGGATTGAAAATATTTGAATATCAGGGGGATTGCCACGCCAGTGTGAGCACTGGCTCGCAATGACATGGTTCTTTGACAATCTCAAATGATGAAATCATTTTATTAAGAAATAGTATTATGTGTTCAGGGAAAGAGAATGAAATCCCCGGCGCCGGAGGGGGTGTCTCCCGCGTGACCCTCCACGCCGAAAACGTGCCGGACATTTTCCAGGCAGAGCACCTGCTCCGGAGTGCCCTGGGCATAGACACGACCGTCACAGATCATGTACAGATAATCGCAGTAGTGCGCCGCCAGACGGAGATCGTGGATCACCAGCAGAGTGTCCTTCCGGGACTGCTTCAGATAGTCCATGACGAACAGCTGGTGGCGGATGTCCAGGTGATTGGTGGGCTCATCCAGAATCAGCATCCGGGCACCCTGAGCAATGGCGCGGGCAATGAAGACCATTTTTCGCTCGCCGCCGGACAGGGTTTGGATATTCCGGTCAGCCAGGGCGGATACCCCCAGCTCCTCCATGGCATCGGCTACGATCTGCTTGCCGTTTTTCGAGTCCTTCCGGGCGTAAAGCCCCATGGACACCACATCCCGGACGCTGAAATTGAAGGGACAGTTGGCGTCCTGACCTACATAGCCCAGGCAGGAGGCCAGCTCCCGGGGAGAAAACCGGGAAATGGGCTGGTCGTCCAGGGTGATGGCGCCGGCCTGGTGCCGGACGGTGCCGAAGGTGGTTTTGATGAGCGTGGACTTGCCGCAGCCGTTGGCGCCCACAATGCCCACCAGCTGCCCAGGCCGGGTGGACAGGCTGACGGATTCCAGAATCTGCTTGTTTCCCAGCCGGACGGCAATGGAATCATAGGAAAGAATCATGCCTTTTCACCTCCGTAGCCGCTGCGGATCATCAGGAACATGAAGAAGGGAGCGCCGATGAAGGCGGTGACGATGCCGATGGGCAGCTCCACCGCGCCGAAGGCGCACCGGGCGAAGGCATCCGCCCAGAGCAGGAAAACCCCGCCCAGCAGAGCGCTCATGGGCATAATGATCCGGTTGTCGCTGGTGCCGGAAATCAGCCGGGTCACATGGGGCACTACCAGCCCCACAAAGCCGATGATGCCGGTAATGGACACGAGAGAGGCCACCACCAGAGAGCACAGCAGGAACATGGTTGACCGGAACAGCTTTACCCGCAGACCCATGGCCGCCGCATCCTCGTCGCCCATCATCATGATGTTGAATCGGGAGCCCATCAGGGTGAAGAGAATTGTGCCGCCGACGACAAAAATCGCCGGGGTGGCCAGGGTTTTCCACTGGGCGGCGGAAATGGAGCCCATCTGCCAGCTGTACACCGCGGCGATGCTCTCCGGACTTTTCGCCCGGAAGATCAGGTAGCTGGTGACGGCACTCATAACGGCGTTTACTGCCGTGCCGGACAGAAGCAATGTCACCGGCTGCAATTTCCCGCCGCCGGCCTTTTTGGCAAGATAGTAAACGGTGAAGGCGGAAAGCAGCGCTCCCAGGAAGGCGAAGGCCGTGGTCTGCCGCTGCCCGGCCAGAAAGGAAATGGGGGTCAGCAGAGCCAGGGCGGCTCCGGCGGAGGCACCGGAGGAAATGCCCAGCACATAGGGGTCGGCGATGGGATTGAGCACCAGCGACTGCATGGCCCCGCCGCAGACGGACAGTCCTGCCCCTACCAGCAGGGCGAAGATGGTCCGGGGCAGACGAATCTGCCAGACGATTTTCAGGTGGGTCAGGGGGAAAACCCCGGCATTGACCCGGGCATCATCGGCGAACAGGTGGTCATACAAAATGGCGTAGACCTCCTGGAGGCTCAGCTCCGTGGAGCCGAAGCTGACGGTAACGAGCAGGGAGACAGCCACGGCTAAGGCCAGAATCAGAAAGAGGGCGGCAATCCAGACTTTCTTGCGCATAAACACTCCTTATGAAGGGAACGGGGATGACCGGCGCGGTCATCCCCGTTTGCGGATATCAGGCGAACAGCTCCGGGTAGAAATACTCGGCCATGGTCCGGCAGGCGTTTGCCGCACGGATGTCCTGCATAACGCAGACCAGAGGAATCACCAGGAATTTGTTGTTGACCACCGCGGGGATCTCGGAGCAGGCAGGGTTGTCGGTAATGTAGGCAATCTTCTCCTCCACGGTCTGGGAGCCGTAGTCATTGATGATGATGATATCGGGATTGGCGGCCACCAGAGTCTCCACGGAGGTGTTGAACCAGCGGGAATCCGCCTGACCCCGGGTGGTGTTGATGCCGCCTGCCAGCTCGATCAGGTTGCTTTCCAGGCCGGAAGAGGTGGTGTAGATCTGATCCTCCTTGCTGCTGTCGAAGACGAAGACCTTGGGCTTGTCCGCCTCGGCAACGCCCGCAACCTTGCCGTTGGTGTTGGCGATGGAGGCCTTCATGTCCGCAATCAGAGCGGCGGCCTTGTCCTCCACCTTGAAGATCTTGCCCAGATTCTCGATATCGGTGTAGATGTCCTCCACGGTCTCGTCGGGGACGATGGTGCCGGTGATGGTCAGGCAGTTGATGCCCTCGCTTTCCAGCTGCTCGTAAGTGCCCCAGGAGGTGTCCTTGAAGGCGCTGATCTGACCGATCAGCAGGTCTGCCCCGCTGGCAACGGCATTCTCGTTGGAACGCTCAATTTCCGGAATGTTCGCGAAGGCATCGCTCAGCTCTTCCAGAGGAACCTCGGCAGGATTGGTGTGGACATTCTTGCCCACAATGTAGTCGCCCAGACCCAGCATGACCATGTTCTCGGCGGAGTACAGGTTGGCGCACAGCACGCCGGTGGGCATGGAGGTGAAGGTGACGGTGCGCTCGCCGTTCTGGATGACCACGGTGCCGTAGTCTTCGGCGGCGGTTTCGGCGGCAGCGGTGGTTTCGGCAGCCGGGGCAGTGGTTTCGGCGGCAGCGGTGGTGGCCTGGGGCTGGGTGCTGCCGCAGCCGGACAGGCAGGACAGAGCCAGAATCAGAGCCAGAGTCAGGCAAAGGATTTTCTTCATGGGTTTGGTTCCTTTCTACAAACAAAATGTGCGCCCTTTCCGAAAAAAGGGCGCACGAATCTCAGGTTATCTCGTACACTCCGGTTCCGGCAGAGCTGTGTCACGGATTCCGGGATGTATCTGACTTAGCTGTCTGGGCAGCATCACAGTGACCGACTCGCGGAGCGTCTCACTCCCTTCCAGAGCCCGGGATCCTTTTCAATTGCCTGTCCATTATACGGAAACCCGGAGAAAAGGTCAATTGTAGAAACTGACGATTTCCTGCACAGCATAAGGAGAAATTCGGGCAAATTGCCGTGGAATCAGCCGGAAAGCCACATGCAGCGGGCTTTTTGGGGCGCTTTAGCTGCCTGTGGAAAGCCGGGTGCCGTCCGGAAGAAGCACATAGTCCACCTGCTCCAGGTCAATGGGCTCCTCGTTCCGCTCTCCCAGCAGCTCGATCTGGGAGCCGTCCTTCAGGACTGCGCAGGCGAAGTGCCCGTTCCACACGTAAAAGTCCGCATAGGGCAGGCGATCGCCGGCTGCGGTCTGGGAGGAGGAATCCCAGGTGACGTGGCTGCTGAATTTTCGCAGCCGGAAGGAGGAAACCGGGAATTCCTCGATCACATCCGTTCCGTCCGCCAGCCAGCCGGTGGAGGCCTTCAGGGTGGTGGGCGCGGACAGCAGCTCCAGCTCCCGGTAGTCGGTGTTGGTTTCGTCGAAGGTGACGGAAAAATGCCAGTCGCCCTCGGCCAGAATCCGGGAGGATTCCCGCCGTCGATCCACATACAGGTCGGTAACGTTCAGCTCCCAGACAGAGCCCAGCTCGTAGGGACGCAGACCGTCCTGGAAGGCCACATGGAATTCTTTCAACAGGTTCACGGTGTTGGCAAGGCCGTCTCCGTCCGGAACCACACTGGAATTCTCGCCGCCGCTGAGGAATTGCCGGTCGGCAGTGGTAAAGGAACTCCGGTCAAAGCCCAGGTTCAGACCTTCCAGCTCCACGTCCTCCGGGGCGGTGAGGCTGAACAGAATCCGGGCAACATATCCGTCGGTCTCCACGGATTTCACGGCCAGGGTGTAGCCGTTCTGGGTGGCACCGGCGGAAATGGCTGCCTGAGCCTCCACGTCCGCCTGGGTGGGGATTCTGGGCTGGATGGCAAAATCAACGGCATCGGCTGCCAGCTCCAGCTGCCGGTCGGTCATGGGCTTTCGCTCCACGGAGACCACCCCGCCGTCTTCGCTGTAATATTCCGGATTCACGTCCAGCTGGAGGGTCATCAGGGCTTCCCCACGGTTGCAGAGAATGTAGCCCCGCTCCTGGTTGGGGGAGCGAAGGAGCAGCACCTGACTTCCGGCGGCGGTGGTGTAGTTCCGCTCCGTCCAGGTTCCGTCATCCACCAGGGTCACGAAGTCCCGGCTGAAGCTGTCCTGCCGGTTCCAGGTAAGCTGACCCAAAGTGTAGGTTATTTCATAGCCCTGATCTTCCGGAAAGTGAATTTCCAGATTCAGCCTGAAATTCCCGTTTTCAAAGCAGTAACCCCCGGTAACGTCTACGCTGACATCCGAAACCTCCCGGATAAATCGCTCCACCCCCAGCCCGTTGCAAAGCTTCCGGGTGGTGGGAAAATCCAGAACCTGGCCTTCGGGCTTCAGGCCGTACCGCTCCGCAAGCTCCTGAGCCTTGGCGTCCAGCACATCCAGGTAGTTGCCCCAGTAGCCCTCGGGCAGGGTGCCGGCCTGGCTCATTTCCTCGCCCCGGGCGGTATACTCGGATTCAAAGGCGTAGAAATCCGCGCAGGCCTGGTAGGCCTTGGAGCCTTCCAGCCCTGCCAGGGACAAGGTGGTGGTGCTGACGGTGTGGGGATCCTTCACATAGACTCCGTCCACCTCGGAATAGTCCCGGGTCTCGCTGCCGGTGCTGATTTTCACGCTGGACATGCCCAGCACATACACGATGGCGCAGCCTACCAGCAGAAGCATCAGGGCAATCAGCGCGGCGATGAGCAGAGGATACCGGGTCTTTTTGCGCTTGGGAGCCGACCTGGCGGCGGGGGAGAGGGCAGCAACCTCGGCCTCCTGGATTAAGTCGTCGCCGATGTACTGAAGACCCAGAAAAATGTCCTTTCCGTTCATACAAAGATTCCCTCCTTTTCCAGATAAGTGCTGAGCTTTGCCCGGGTGCGGCTCAGCCGCATCTGCACGGCGCTTTCGCTGAGTCCGTACCGGACGGCAATTTCCGCGATGGTGTCCACATACCAGTACCGGCGCAGAAATACCATCCGGTTTTCCGGGGTCAGGGTGCGCAGGAAGGCGTCCAGGAGCATTCCCAGCTCCTTTCCGTCCCGCTGCCGCTCCCGCTGGGTATCCGGGATGCACAGCTCCATTTCCTGGGTCAGACTGACCACCTCCGCCTTGCGCTTGGCGGCGTTCTTCCAGTCCAGCTTGTCCAGGGAGAAATTCCGGCAGATTTTGGCAAGATAGGCGAAAAGATGCTGGGGTCTGCGGGGAGGAATCGTATTCCAGGCTTTCAGATAGGTGTCGCTGACGCTTTCCTCCGCATCCTGACCGCTGCGCAGAATGCCGTCTGCCAGGTGGTACAGCCGCCGTCCGTAGGTGTCGTCGGTGTGACGGATGGCGTCCTCATTCCGAGCCAGGAACAGCGTAATGATTTGCATGTCTTCCATAGGGGCTCACCTCACTCGTTTTTTTGTTCCTCACCCTAATAGACGGATTCCGAAGGGAAAAACTCACACCCAAAAGAAAAATTTGGATTATTTTCTTATTATCTCCCATTTCGCCGGGAAACGCAAGGGCGTTCCGGCAAAGGAGCAGCCCAGGGCGTCCTCTTGGGGAGCACCCTGGGCTTTCAGAATCGATGATTACAGATACCTTCCGGTAAGACTGGCTTCGCAGTGCCGAATTTCCTCCGGAGTTCCGGCGGCGACGATCCGGCCGCCGGCCTCGCCTCCGCCGGGACCCATGTCGATGACGTAATCGGCGTTTCGAATCACGTCCAGGTCATGCTCAATGACGATGACCGTGGCTCCGCTGTCGAGAAGTGCCTGGAAAACCCCCAGCAGAACCCGCACGTCCAGAGGGTGCAGGCCGATGGAGGGCTCGTCAAAGAGGAACACCGAATCGGCCTGGGTTTTGCCGATTTCGCTGGCCAGCTTCAAGCGCTGAGCCTCGCCGCCGGACAGGCTGGGGGTTTCCTCGCCCAATGTCAGATAGCCCAGACCCAGCCGCTTGAGAACGGACAGCTTCTGGCTAACGGACTTCATTTCCTTGCAGAAGTCCAGGGCGGAATTCACATCCATGTCCATCAGCTCCGGCAGGGAGACGGCCCGGCCTGCCTTGTTTGTCAGCTTCAGGTCATAGGCGGCCTTGCCATACCGGGAGCCCCGGCAGTCCGGACAGGGGATGGCCACGTCCGGCAAAAACTGCACGTCCAGACTGACCACGCCGGTGCCGTCACAGCCCGGACAACGCAGGGAGCCGGTGTTGTAGGAAAAGTCGCTGGCTGTGTACCTCTTCTGCCTGGCCTCGGCGGATTTGGCGTAGAGCTTGCGCAGATCGTCGTGGACACCGGCGTAGGTAGCCACCGTGGAGCGGACATTGATGCCGATGGGGGTGGCATCGATGAGCTTGACGTGGGCAATGCCCTCGGCCTCCAGGGCACGGACGTGGCCGGGCAGCGGGCGGCCGTCAATCCGGGCCTGGAGGGCGGGAACCAGACTTTCCAGCACCAGGGTGGTTTTTCCGGAGCCGGAGACTCCGGTGACCAGGGTGAGCCGCCCCTTGGGAATCTCCACCTCCAGAGGCTTGACGGTATGAATTTGGTCCGTGGACAGGCGGATTTTTCCGTTTGCAAACAGATTCTCCTTGGCGGCGCGGTTCCGGAGCTTTGTTTCGGCTGTTCCGGAGAGAAAGGGGCCGATCTGGGAAACAGGATTGGCCTCAATGGCGGGGATGGTTCCCTGGGCGATGACGTGACCGCCCCCGGCTCCCGCCTCCGGGCCCATTTCCACAATCCAGTCCGCTTCCTTGAGAATCTGGGTGTCATGGTCTACGAGAATGACAGAGTTGCCGTCGGCTACCAGGTCGTGCATGACCCCGGTCAGACCCACAATATTGGACGGGTGCAGGCCGATAGAGGGTTCGTCCAGCACATAGAGCACACCGGTGGTGCGGTTGCGGACGGCTCGGGCCAGCTGCATCCGCTGGCGTTCGCCGGTGGACAGGGTGGCGGCGGAGCGATCCAGGGTCAGGTAGCCGAGGCCTAAGTCCATCAGCCGCTTGGCGGTGCTGAGGAAGGCCTCGCAAATGCTTTCCGCCATAGGCCGCATTTCCTCCGGCAGGCTGCCGGGGACACCCGAAACCCAGCTCACCAGCTGGGAAAGGGTCATGGCACAGGCCTGATCCAGGGAAAGTCCTCTCAGCTTCGGCGCCCGGGCGGCGGCGGAAAGCCGGGTGCCGTGGCACTCCGGGCAGAGATCCTCCCGGAGAAATTTTTCCACCCGCTTCATGCCCTTCTCGTCCTTGACCTTGGCCAGGGCGTTTTCCACGGTGTAGACGGCGTTGAAATAGGTAAAATCCAGCTCCGCGAAGTCGTTGGAGTCGGATTTTTTCGGGTGGTAGAGAATGTGTTTTTTCTCCGCGGGGCCATGATAGACAATTTCTTTCTCCTTGTCCGTCAGATCACGGAAGGGCACGTCCGTGCGCACGCCCATGGCCCGACACACGTCCGTCATCAGCGACCACATGAGGCTGTTCCAGGGAGCCACCGCCCCCTGGTCGATGGTGAGGCTGTCGTCCGGCACCAGGGCATCCAGGTTCACGGTGCGCACGGTGCCCGTGCCGCCGCAGACCTCACAGGCTCCCTGGGAGTTGAAGGCCAGCTCCTCGGCTGACGGCGCATAGAAACGCGCGCCGCATTCCGGGCAGACCAGCTCCTTCCCGGCGGCCACCAGCAGGGACGGGGCCAGATAGTGGCCATTGGGGCAGCGGTGGCTGGAAAGCCGGGAGTACATGAGCCGCAGACTGTTCAACAGTTCCGTGCCCGTTCCGAAGGTGCTGCGGATGCCGGGCACGCCGGGACGCTGATGCAGAGCCAGCGCGGCGGGAACATATAACACTTCATCCACACTGGCCTTGGCCGCCTGGGTCATCCGGCGGCGGGTATAGGTGGACAGAGCCTCCAGATAGCGCCGGGAGCCTTCGGCGTAAAGCACGCCCAAAGCAAGGGACGACTTGCCGGAGCCGGATACGCCTGCGATTCCCACGATTTCCCCCAGGGGGATGTCTACGTCTATATTTTTCAGGTTGTGAACCTTTGCGCCGCGGATCTGGATTTTGTCAATCATGGAATTGCCTCCTAAGCTGCCGTTTGTACCAGGCATTATACGAGTTTTCAGATAGGCCCTAAGAAATAGTATTATAATCAAATTGCCGGAGAAAATCAATTCCATTGACATCCGGGGGCAGAGGGATTTGATTGCCGTACCGGAATGGAAAAGGACTCTCCCACGGGCTAAAAACATGCCACTGGCATGTTTTCTTAACGCCCTTTCGAGTCCTGCCTTTCCTTTTAGGAACGGCGGTACGCCAGAAGGGACTCGTTACACTAATGGCAGACAATTCCGAAGTGAACGCTTTGATATCCGCAGTGTCTAGGTTGATAATATACCCGTCGATTGCCATCTTCCGAAGGTACGCCCCTATCCGCTTGACCGGGAGCTGGGTCAGTTTTTTGTCAATGAGCTGTTTTTCCTCATCCGTGACGTAAAATTTGATTTGAATATTTCGCTTTCTGACCGCCATCTACCGCCTCCGTTTTTGTTCAAGGGTTTGGGATCTGCCCAATAACAAATTTCGCAAGTGGGTACTCACTTGCTGTGCTTGCTACCGTATCTTTTCTCTTACATAAGTAACCCTAAATTTATTGCTTTGGCTACTTGGAAGCAAGAAAATATATAATGAAAATAATACGGCATGTTAGAGTCATAACCTTGATTCCCTCTCATCGGTATTACTTGAAAAAAGATGGATTTGAATATATAATGAAAACGTCGCATGAATCTTATTCAAAGTAAAGAACGATACTGTTCTGATAAATCCTATGAATAATCTTGTAGAATGAAAACCCAGTGTGTTTTCAGAAAAAAGTGGTGAAATTTGATGTATAACCCCCAATTAGAAACCTTCCTTCGTGTAGCCGATGCAGGCAGCTTTAACAAGGCGGCTGAGCAATCCTATATTACCCCGACAGCTGTGATCAAGCAGATCAATTTACTGGAAGCAGAACTGGGTGTGAAGCTGTTTGAGCGGACCCACCGGGGCCTGCAGCTGACCAAGGCAGGGGTGTCCCTTTACAAAGACGCAAAGTATATCATTCAGTATTGCAAAGACTCTGTAATTCGGGCACAGAACGCCATGCAGGAGTGTGATAATGTTATCCGCATTGGTACTTCTCCCATGACACCAGCTCAGATTCTGGTGGAGTTGTGGCCGAAGATCCATGCTCTTTGTCCGGAAATCAAGTTTCAGCTGGTTCCCTATGAAAACACGCCGGAAAATGCCAGGGAGATTCTGAAAAACCTGGGTCAGAATATTGATGTAGTTGCGGGCATCTTTGACGATACCCTTTTGAACTTGCGCAGCTGTGCCGGATTTGAAATTTCCCGCCAGAGCCTGTGCTGCGCGGTGTCCATCCATCACCGGCTGGCGGAGAGAAACGCTCTGACAGTTCAGGATTTGTACGGAGAAAACCTGATGCTGATGCACCGGGGCTGGAGCCACTATGTGGATGAGCTTCGGGATGATATCTGGCAGAATCACCCCCAGATTCACATTGTGGATTTCGATTTCTACAGCGTAGAGGTTTTCAATCGGTGTGAGAACAGCAATGATATTTTGTTGGCTGTTCAGGCCTGGGATAATGTACATCCGCTTTTGAAGGTTATCCCGGTGGACTGGGATCATTCCATACCTTACGGGTTGCTTCATTCCAAAACCCCATCGGTCACTGTCCAGCGTTTCCTGGATGCAACACAAGCGGTTCTGCAATAGCCATCGCGTTTGCTATAACCTTTGGGTATAAACTAATAAACGAATCGAGACTTCTGTTGGAGTCTCGATTTTTTTATAATGTAATCCGTAAGAAAAGAAAACAGACTTCTTACCAAGGAGATTATTTTGATGAAACGGATGATTCAAATGGGCCTTTTGACTGTTCTTACCGCCGCAATCTTCAGCAGCTGCGGTAATGCGGCTGTGGTTAGCACAAATCCAGCGGTGACAGAAGAAACCGTGGAGTCAACGCAAACAGTCTGGACGGAAAACGGTTCCTATACAGTAGATTCCAAAATATCAGAGGTCGTCAGCAATCCGGTTTTTGGCAACTACGGCAGGCTGATCTTTCCGGTGGATGAAGGGTATTGCAGCGGCGAAACATTGGGGCAATTGCAGCTCACCTGGTACAGTAGCATTGACTCCGACAAGACGGTTGAAATCGTGAATTATCTGAAAGACCATGCCACCGCAGGTGACACCATTTTCTATGACATTCACACGGAAGCCGAAAAGGCAGCAGACCCGGCAAAAAAAGATACAGGTCTATTCTTCTTTAAGGGAGAACCGGGTGAGAAGTTCGCAATCTGCAACGCAGGCGGAGGCTTTGCTTATGTGGGAGCCATGCACGACAGCTTCCCCCACGCGCTGGAGTTATCCAAGAAAGGCTACAACGCCTTTGCGCTGATTTACCGTCCCGGTGCGCAGACGGCCTGCGAGGATCTGGCACGGGCGATCAGCTTTGTATTTGAACACGCCGATGCGTTGGAGGTGGGTACAGACTGTTATTCCCTGTGGGGCGGCAGCGCGGGGGCGCGGATGGCTGCCTACCTGGGCACTTATGGTCCGACGGTATTTGGTGGAGATGACCTTCCCCGTCCCGGTACAGTCATCATGCAGTATACCGGTCACAGCGAGTATTCGGAGAATGACCCGCCCACTTATGCCTGTGTGGGGGAAAGCGACGGCATTGCAAACTGGCGCACCATGCAATCGCGCCTGCAGGCGCTGTCGGATTTGGGCATTGACACGAAGTTTCATTCCTATCCGGGCCTGGGCTACGGTTTTGGGCTGGGAACCGGCACTGCGGCGCAAGGGTGGATCAATGACGCAGTTTCCTTTTGGGAAAGACAGATGGCATAACCAGTGTTCTCACTGAAAACAGATCATGGAGGAATTGCAATATGAATAACTTTATTTTTGAAAACGGAACCAGGGTAGTGTTTGGCAAGGGCTGTGTAAAGGAGTATCTTGGCTGTTTTTCCCGGCACTTCGGTGAAACAGTCATGCTTGCCTACGGTGGCGGCTCTATCCATAAAAACGGCATCTATGAGGAAGTTGTCTCCATTCTGAAAGCAGCCGGAAAGAGGGTCGTGGAATTCTCCGGCATCATGCCCAATCCTACCTATGAGAAGGTTCTGGAGGGTGCAAAGCTGGCAAGGGAAAACAATGTTGGCCTGATTGTCGCGGTAGGCGGCGGCAGCGTCATGGATTGCTGCAAGGCGGTTTCTCTGGCTGCAAAATACGATGGTGATATTTGGGATGACTTCTGGGCGCGGCCTGGATTCATTGATTTTGAGCCGACTCCCCTGTGCGTGATTGTCACGGTAGCCGGAACCGGAAGTGAAATGAATGGCGGCGCGGTGCTTACGAATACCGAAAAGAAGATCAAAACCGGGCGGGATTATCCCAAGTGCAATGCCCGGCTGGCGCTGCTGGACCCCACCTATACCTACAGCGTGCCTAAGATGCAAATGGTGTCCGGTGGTTTTGATACCCTCTCTCATATCATGGAGATTTATTTCAGTGAGCCGGATGAACCCAATGTTTCCGATGATATTGCGGAAGCCCTTATGCGGGGTGTCATCCGCGACCTGCGTGCGGCTATTCAGAATCCACAGGACTACACCGCGCGAAGCAATCTGATGTGGGAAGCCACCATGGCGGAAAACCGAATCATTAAGCTGGGGAAAAAGACGGATTTCGAGTGCCACATGATGGAACATCAGCTTGGCGCGTTCCTTGACTGTAACCACGGTGCCGGTCTGGCTGTGCTGCATCCTACCTATTACCGGCATATCTGCGAGGCGGGAAAGGTGAAATTCGCCCGGTTCGCCACAGAAGTTTGGGGCATTCCGGCACAGGGACGAAGCATGCGTGAACTGGCAAGTGCAGGCGTGGAAGCTCTGGCGGATTTTATCAAAGAAATCGGGCTTCCCACAACCCTGCGCCAGCTGGGTGTGACGGAGCAGACAGATCTGAAAGCGATTGCCGATTCCTGTGCCTGCGCCCCCGGTGCTTACACAGTGATGACCCATGCAGAAATTCTGGAGATTTTCCGGGAGTGCTACTAAAAAAAGGAGTTATCTACTATGAAAAAATTTGCAGCTTTATTATTATCTCTGACACTTGTATTCAGCCTTACAGCCTGCGGCGAAGACAGTGGCAAAAATGAAATCGCCACTTTTGAACCAGCTATGGAAACCATCGAGCAAGAGACTGTGCAGGCACCTTCTGAGCAGCCCACAGAAGCAGCTACCGCAGCACCCACTGAAGAAACGGGCGGGAAAACGCTGGTAGTCTATTATTCCGCAACGGGCAATACGGAAGAAGTGGCAGGCTTTATTGCGGCAGCAACCGACGCGGACACCTTTGAACTGGTTCCAGTGGAGCCTTATACCTCCGCCGATCTGGATTGGACCAAGCGGGACAGCCGGGTTTCCCGGGAGCACGATGATCCCAGTTTAAGAACTGTCGCGCTTGTCCAGCCCACGGTTGCCGACTGGGAATCCTATGATACGGTCTTTATTGGCTATCCCATCTGGTGGGGCATCGCCGCCTGGCCGGTGGACGGCTTCATCGCTGCCAATGACTTCACAGGAAAAACCGTGATTCCCTTCTGCACTTCTTCTTCCTCCGATCTGGGAGAAAGCGGTGAACTGTTGGCAAAGGCGGCCGGAACGGGAAATTGGCTGGAAGGACAGCGGTTCCGTTCCGGCGTGTCGGAAGAAAATGTCAAGTCTTGGGTAAAAGACCTGGGGTTGTAAAGAGAAGGCTGGTATGATGAGCAGTGTTCTGCTGAACCCACAGCTCATTTTTTACAGTACCGCCCTTGGTTCAACTGCCTTGGCAGTCAGACTTGTGTCCTGCGCCATCTGTGGAATGGCAGCCGGTCTGTTGGTACATCTCTGTTATGGGAAAAAGTCGTTTTTCAATTTTACCGGGTTTGAACCCCGGGCCAGCCGTGATGTCGATCCAAACCCGTTCCCGCGTTTTTTGAAAAATCTGGGCCGAAACATAAAAGCAACCGGCGGTTACTTCTTGCTGGAGCCGCATACTGGTATTTATTCATGGGAAGCAGAATTGACAATGTCAGTAATGAAGTAATTCCGGGAACAGAACGTATTGGTATGCTGAAACAGACTGGTGTATCGGCAGATGCAGTGGATGGGCAGACACAATCCATAACAGACCCCATTGATACTGAACCGCGGGAAAGCAAGCTCGGTTATGTTACAGACGGAACGGAAGAATACAGGGGCTTTCTGATTGATAACATCTTTCATTTCGTGAGTGAAGGAGATATTCACTATAATATCTACATTCCGGAGAGCTATGACGGAAGCAAACCCTATGCGCTGTATTTCACCCTGCCGGGTTATGAGGGGCTCTATTTTCAAGGTGTCGCCGTCAATTTGAAGTCTGAGGCGTTCGGCTTTGAGGCTCAGAAATACAATAGTGAAATGATTATCGTTGCCCCGCAGCTCAGTGATTGGGGGGAAACTTCCGCCGATCAGACCATCGCACTGGTGGAATATTTCCTGGAGAATTACAACATCGATGCTTCAAAGGTATATGGAAACGGGTTTTCCGGCGGCGGAGAAACCATGTCTCAAGTCGTTGGAAAACGTCCTGACCTGTTTACTGCCTACCTGCAGGTCAGTTCCCAATGGGATGGAGAATATGAACCGGTGGTGGAACAGAGATTGCCTGTTTACTTTGCCATTGGCCGCAACGATGAATACTACGGTTCTGAGCCTACCCAAAGAGCCTATGATACCCTTGCCTATGCCCCTTTACACCTTCCTGGAATCCTATGATTTTGGTGCAAAAACGATTATCCCCTTCGTCACCCACGGAGGCAGCGGTGCGTCCCGTACCATTGACACAATTTCCCAAATTCAACCTGGTGCGAATGTGGAGGAAAACGCTTTGATTCTTTCTCGAAACGATGTGGCAGACAGTGGAAATACCGTAGTGCAGTGGGCGGATGGCCTTGGAATTTAACGAATGGAGTATGAACAATCATGAGTAAAAAAGTATTGATCCTTTCCGGCAGCCCCCGAAAAGGTGGAAATTCAGATCTGCTGTGCGATGAATTTATGCGGGGTGCTGTGGAATCAGGGAATCAGGTAGAAAAGATTTTCCTGCGGGATAAAAAGGTTGCTCCCTGCAACGCCTGCTATTTCTGTCAGAAAAGCGGCGGCAAGTGCGCGATTCAGGACGATATGGCGGAAATCCTGGATAAGATGCAGGCGGCTGATGTGATCGTAATGGCAAGCCCCGTGTACTTCTATTCTATTGACGCGCAGATGAAAGCAGTCATTGACCGCTGTGTGGCCCGGTGGACGGCGATGCCGAACAAAGAATTATACTTCATCATGACTGCCGCTGAGGAAAGCGATACGGTTATGAACTGTACTCTGGACTGCTTCCGGGGCTTTGCTGCCTGTCTGGAAGGCGCTGAGGAAAAAGGCGTGATTTACGGCAAGGGAGTCTACCAAAAGGGAGAAGTGACTGCAACAAAGGCTTTCCGGGATGCTTACAGCATGGGCAAAAATGTTTGAACATGAAAGTGAGGAAATCAAAATGAACCAGGAATTCAAGGGAATTTTTCCAATGGGTGCGCCCAACACGCCGCCCGCAAACAGCTTCGTGGGGCAAAGCTATTTAAGCGTTTTATGTTCCGAGGGTCTCACTGCCTGTAATGTCACTTTTGAGCCTGGATGCCATAACAACTGGCATATTCATCATAAAGGTGGTCAGTTGCTTCTTTGTACGGCAGGAACCGGCTATTATCAGGAATGGGGGAAATCTGCACAGCAGTTACATCCCGGTGATGTAGTTTGTATTTCGCCGGAAATCAAGCACTGGCATGGCGCTTCTCCCAACAGTTGGTTTGAGCATGTGGCGATTGCGATCCCCGCAGAAGGTTCTTCCACGCAGTGGTTAGAAGCCATCGACGAAGCGGAATATCTCAATTTGAAATAGGAGGAATTCAGACGATGAGGATTCTATTTATCAACGGAAGTCCCAACGCAAACGGGAATACAGCCGATCTGGCGAAGGAACTGCTGAAAGGTCAGCAGTACGAAACATTGAACCTGACAGACTATAAAATATACAGCTATGGTCAGTCCTTTGCTGACGACCAGCTGGACGAGGTCATTCTGAAAATGAAGGAAGCGGATACAATCGTGATCGGCTCCCCTGTGTATTGGCACAACATCTGCGGCTCCGTGCGGAATCTGCTTGACCGCTTCTATGGTAAGGTCAGCCAGAACGAGCTGTCCTCAAGAACGCTGTATTTCCTGTTCCAGGGAGCCGCACCGGAAAAATGGATGCTGGAAGCCGGAGAATACACCATGAAACGCTTTGCGGGTCTTTATGGGGTGCGGTATGCAGGGATGGCAACCAAAAGAAGTGAAGCTGCAAAACTGGCAAAAGAAATGGCGTAATGCCATATCCTGAACACCATTCCCATGTCCGAAGTGTTCGGCGGATCAAGAATTGTCAAAAAATGTTA
>ENA-UOJC01000681-UOJC01000681.1-human-gut-metagenome-genome-assembly--contig:-C104-NODE-681-length-56742-cov-35.143596_pt1 | contig 56742 bp, 50 predicted proteins | sample MGYA00242339_ERZ723886 | MGnify/ENA metagenome assembly ERZ723886 | reverse complement strand
AAAAGTGCTAATTCAAATACCGCACTTTTTTCGGTCAATTATATTGTATCAGGAGAAAATAAATTATGAAAGTCAAAATCGAAAGCGGCAATGCGCCCAAAGCAATCGGACCGTACTCGCAGGCGGTACTCGTCGACGACACTTTGTACGTGTCGGGCAATATCCCCGTAAACCCCTCAACCGGCGACGTCGCGGACGGTATCGTCAACCAGAGCAAACAGGTTTTTGAAAATATGAAAGCGGTTCTGAACGAGGCGGGTATGGACTTTGAAAACGTCGTGAAAACAACGGCTTTCCTTACCGACCTTTCCAACTTTGCGACGTTCAACGAAATTTACGCGTCGTATTTCGTCGCGCCCTATCCCGCAAGAAGTTGCGTGGAAGTCAGCAAACTTCCCAAAAACGTTCTGGTCGAGGTCGAGTGCATCGCAAAGAAATAACACGAACAATATTGATTTATGACAAGTTGCGAAGCGGTAAAAATCAGAATCCAATCTCTGTTGAAGGAACGCGATATGACTTTATATCGTCTTGAACAAAACTCGGGGTTTTTTCACGGCACAATGCACTGCATAATGACTTGCAAAAACAAAACGGTAACTCTTGACACGATTGTTCAGATTGCTTCCGCATTCGATATGACGGCGGCGCAATTTCTGAACGACGACGTTTTCAGATACGAAAACCTTGATGTATAATCCGCTTTTTAGGCGGATTTCTTTTTGTCCTTTTCGCGCTTGATTTTTCGGCGGTTTCATAATATAATATCTTTCGGTGAGAATATGAATATCGATTACAATAACGAAGCGGTTGCCGCATTCTCCGCCCAGTGCGACGAGTTTATCGGCAGCAAACTCATAATGTCCAACCAGAAAATCCGTATGCTTTTAAGGTGTATGGCGTATTATGACGAGCTTAAAAAACTCGCCTACGATTGCCGTTTCAATTTCGATTACGACGACGAATACAACCGCGCCATCGTAAACCTCGGTACGGCGACGATTTTCCGTCTTCCCGCGTCTTTGAGAAAGCGCGTCGCGCTCATACTTTGCCTGCTGCTCGACTTCGACGAAGGTCGTCGTGATTTCGTGAAATTCGTGCAGGATTTTTACCGCGCCGACGACAAAAACGACAGCTACGTCGGGTTTATCAACGGCATCATCGCCCCCTTTAAGGAAGCAGTGCTGACGCTCCTTTCCGACGACGAAAAAGCCGATTTCGAACTTCGCGACGAAAAACGTATCGAGGTCAACGCCGCCCTGTCCGAACAAGCCGATTATTACGTCAAAACGCAAATCACGGCGGTTAAGGACAGCAAACTCGACCTTGATACAAGAAAGGAACTCGTGTTCGTGCTGGACAACTTCATCACCGTTTTGAATATGCGCGACGCTCAACTTATCAAAGCGTATTGGATCGGGCTGAAAAACCTGCTGATTACGAATAAACAGTATTCAAAAAACGCCGAAGCACTCGGCAACGTCGTAAAATCATACCTGCAAATGTGATTTTTTACGTTTTTTCGTTTTGCGACAAAAAATTACCGAATATTCAATAAAATCGTTGACAAATTTTCAAGACAATGATATTCTTTATAAGCGTTTTGATTAACGCCAACGGTTTGGCAAGGTTAAAATTATTCTTGCTTGGCATATACCTTGGGGGTATAGCTCAGTTGGTAGAGCACCTGCTTTGCAAGCAGGGGGTCAGCGGTTCGAATCCGCTTACCTCCACCAGTATGGGATTGTAGCTCAGTTGGTTAGAGCACGCGCCTGATAAGCGCGAGGTCGGTAGTTCGAGCCTACTCAATCCCACCAACGCCATCGCACATAAGCGATGGTGTTTTTTTATGCCGTTTTGGCGTGTGCTTGCACATAAGACAATAGCGGCATAAAAAAACATAGCCGCATAGCGGCGTTGGTGGGATTGAGTATATTCGTACTGATGACCGATGCGCTTACACGAGCGAATGCGAAGTATAAGCGTACGAGGTCGGCGTTCGGCGGTTGCTTGCAACCGCTTGCGTTATGCCCTGCAATTTCAGGTGTATTAAAGGGGACCCCGCGGGATACTGTGTACCCGTGGGGAAAAGGAATAAACAAGCAAAAGACAAACAAATAAATAAAATGTGTTTGTTTGGTCAAAAGCGCAGTTTATGACGCGGTGGGATTGAGTATATTCGTACTGATGACCGATGCGCTTACACGAGCGAATGCGAGTATAAGCGTATCGAGGTCGGCGTTCGGCGGCTGTTTACAGACGCTTGCGTTTTCTTTCAATAGTTTTGACGCATTCAACTATTTTTCGGAATTTTTATTGAAAATTTATGTATATTGATATAGAATAAGATTAAAGAATAAACATATACACTTCGGAAAAGGACAAGTTATGAATAAAAATTTCAAAAAAATATTGGCGGTTGCTTTGACGTTGACGATACTTCTCGTGTCGGTCGTCACCCTTTCGGGCTGCAACATTTTCAGAAAAAATAATATAAACGACTTTGCAAACGAATTGTTCCCGTCGCTGTTCTCAAACGACGCGATGAGCGCGAACTTCTTCTTTGAGGACGCGGACACCGCGCTCGGTCTCACGCCAAAGGCTGCGCTTCCCCGCCCGTCGTCGAAGGAAGATTACGACGCGGCGTATTCGTCATACAAAATGCAAGCCGCCCTTATGGCGTACACCTATCGTTACAGCAAAATGAACGACGCCGACAAGGATTTGTTCACGTTTTTGCAATACTTTTTCATTCAGGAATCGAAACTTGCGGGCTCGTACTATATGCAGGACAGTTACATCGGCGGATATTCGGGCATGCAGGCGAGTCTCCCGGTGTACCTTACCGAATACAAACTCCGCGACGAACAGGACGTAAAGGACTATATCTTCCTGATGAACGACACGGCGTCGGCGTTTCCCGAATACGTGAATTACGAAATCGAGTGCATTAAAAACGGATTCTCGAAGCACCCCATAAATCTTTTTTACGCCATTGAACAAACAAGCAATTTCACCGGCGCAAAAATGCTGTATACCGATGAAGAACTTCTTGAAAAAGGATTGCCCATATCCTACGTCAATTATGCTAAAATCGAGGACGTCAATCCCGACGATTATGCAACCGACGAAAACGTACAGAAGAACTTCGTTTACAAAAATATGATTCAAAAAATCGACGGCTGCTCTTTCTTGTCGGACGACCAGAAAACCGCATACAAAAAGCAGGCGACCGAAGGTATCCGTACGATGATTAAGGCGTACGTCAGGCTTGGCAATGAACTGAAACATATCTTCTCCGATCCTACCCTCGGCACGCTTATCCAAAGTGTTTCGGGCGGATACGCGTCCTACGGCGAAACGGGCAAAAACTATTACGCCGCCCTGTTCCAGTCATCGACAGGCACGCGCGATACGATTGCGTCCGCCGCACAAAGACTTATGACCGAGTTCAACAAAACGACTGCGGAAATCGAAGAAATCCGCGCAAAACTTGTCGAGCGCGGCATTAAGGAAGAAGACATCGACAAGGAAGTCGTGAACGCCTTTAACAACGACGCTTGGTCGGAAAACGCACTTTATAATACGATTGACACGCTTAAAGGCTTGCTTTCGCCGACATTCCCCGCGTTTTCAACCACGGCAGGAAACGTAACGCTCAAAGTCGTGGACGAAAGTATGAAGGATAACTTCGCGCCCGCCGCGTACTTCGTGTCGCCCCTTGACAACAAGTCGTCGGACGAAACGATTATCATCAACAACTGGGACAGCACGGGTTATCTGTCATACGATTTGCTGTCGCACGAAGGAATCCCCGGTCACCTTTATCAGTACAATTACCTGAAAAACAGCAATCAGCACAACGTCGTGAAAGTGCTTTGCCCCACCGCATACAAGGAAGGCTGGGCAACCTACGCCGAACATTACGCCGCAAATCTTTACGGCGAAACCGACAGCAAAGACAACCTTATTATGCGCTACCGCGTGAAAAAGGTTCTGGCGCAAGGATACCTTCGCGTGCTTGTCGATATGAAAGTCAATTACGACGGCGTTTCCGCGAAAGACATCGAAACCTGGCTCACCGACACCGTGAAGCTTAATGAACACGCATACTTTCTGAATTCTTCCGCACAGGATCCGTCCGACAGCAAAAAACTCGTTTACAAGGAAAGCACGATTTCCGACTTCGCGACAAACCTTTATATCGACGCGATTATGCAACCCGCAAACGCCGCGACCTATTACTACGGCTACATTCAGGTTACCGACGTCATAAACGGGCTGACGAACAAAGGCTACTCCTTATACGACGCGCACAAAGCGTTTCTCGATGCGCCCTATACTTTTACGCAGATAAAGGAAAAGTACGGCCTGTAAATAATTGACAAAAAAAGTCATAAATGCTAAAATTCCTTACGAAAAAGTTACTTTGAAATAATTTTTTGTATATAGGAGACAATATGAAATCAGTTACCTTAAATCTCGGTACAGCAGAGAGCGTCAAACATTTCGTAAACGTCACGAATAAGTTTGACTACGATATGGATTTGAGAAGCGGCCGTCACGTTGTGGATGCAAAGTCGATACTCGGCATATTCAGCCTTGACCTGTCCACCCCGGTGGTGCTGGAAGTATTCAGCGACAACTGCGCGGACCTTATCGAAGCACTCGGTCCCTTTATCGAATAATCAATTGTCACACAAAAAAGACGCCGACCACGGCGTCTTTTTTTATGTTAAAGTATTTATCTTCACAGAAACAAAATACAACAAAAAAGCACCGAAAAATCAGTGCTTTTATTTTATAATAATTCTCCTGAAAAGTCAGAATTTTGATGAGTTATACTCTCTCCTAAAACGGCGAGAATGCGTCGCACAACTTCGCTTTTGAAATCACGTTATCGCAAGCGATAACGCTCACTCTTTTGCTCGTGTGCGCCTTTTCCCCGCGAGTACACAGTATCCCGCGGGGTCCCCTGACCCTAAAAAGTTAGAATTTTATAAGTATTATTCCCTAAAACGGCGAGAATTTGATGAGATTGTGGTTTTCTCGGCGGGTTTTGAAAATTCCAGTGTACTTAGGCGTACACGAATTTTCAAGTTCCGCCGAAAAAGCAAAATATCGCGAATTATCGCCGTTTTACGCAGGGCTTGCGGGCAGCAAGCACCTCATCCGGCCTCGATATCGGCGTCGAAACGGGGCTTGCCTTCACGCTGTCCGCATTTTCCTTTGCCTCTTCAAAAATCTCGCGCATCATATCGGCTGCCGCTTCCAAGGTTTCGCGACTTTCGGTCTCGGTCGGCTCAAACATAAGAGCCTCGTGGACGATAAGCGGGAAATACATTGTCGGCGGATGAATACCTTTGTCGATGAGCGCTTTCGCAACGTCCATCGCGCTGACGCCCGTTTCTTCGTGGAACTTTTCAAGGCTTAATACAAATTCGTGCATGCAGGTTCTGTCGAAAGCCGTCTTGAAGTACGGTGCAATCAGAACGCGCAGGTAGTTTGCGTTGAGCACGGCATTTTCGGACGCTTCCCTGATGCCCTCCTTGCCAAGAGTAAGAATATACGCATACGCGCGCAAAACGACAAGGAAGTTGCCGTAAAACGCTTTGACTTTCCCGATGCTGTCGGGGCTGTCCTTGAAGAAATATTTGCCGCGTTTTACGCCTACGGTCGGGTTTGGCAAAAATTTAGCAAGTTTTTTCTTGCAACCGATTGCGCCCGAGCCGGGACCGCCGCCGCCGTGCGGAGTCGAAAAGGTTTTGTGCAGATTGAGATGCACCACGTCGAACCCTAAATCACCGGGACGGATAACTCCCATAACGGCATTAAGGTTTGCGCCGTCGTAGTACACGAGCCCGCCCGCCTTGTGGACAATCGAAGTGATTTTCAGAATATGTTCGTCCAGAAGCCCGAGGGTATTCGGATTCGTGAGCATCAACGCCGCCGTGTCTTCGCCGACCGCTTCTTTCAATGCTTTGAGATCCACGTTGCCGCGCTTATCGCTTTTCACGTTGATGATTTCAAAGCCGCACATTGCCGCGCTTGCGGGGTTTGTGCCGTGCGCGCTGTCGGGCACGATAATCTTGTTGCGCTTTGAGTCGCCCCTTGACAAATGGTACTTCCTTATTACCTGCAAACTCGTATATTCGCCGTGCGCGCCTGCCGCGGGTTCAAGGGATATTTCGTCCATACCCGTGATTTCGGCAAGGGATTTCGCGGCGTCGTACATGACTGCGAGCGAGCCTTGTACGGTGGACGCGGGTTGCAGCGGATGCACCGAAGTGAACGCGGGATTCCTTGCAAGCACCTCGTTAAGTTTCGGGTTATACTTCATCGTGCAGCTGCCCAGCGGATAAAACACGTTATCAACGCCTTTAGCCTTTAAGGACAATCCTATGTAATGGCGCACAAGGTCGATTTCGGCAACTTCGGGAAGGTTTAATTCCGCGTTTCGCACGAAGTTTTCGGCAAGATTGTATTCGGGAACGTCCAGTGCAGGAAGCGTAACGGCGCGACGGCCGCATACCGATTTATCGAAAATCAACATATTATTTCACCTCCCGAAGAACGTTTACGACTTCGTCGATATCGTCTTTCGTGTTCATCTCCGTAACGCACCAGAGCATATCTTTGTCGCTCAGCGGTAAACCCGCAAGAATGCCGCGTTTTTGAAGTTTATCGACGATTTTTGACGTATCAACGTCCGATTCAATCACAAACTCGTTGAAAAACTCACCGTCGTATTTAAGGCGGAAACCGTCGATTTTCACGATTTCGTCTTTCATATAATGCGCTTTCGACACGCATTGTTTCGCAACGTCTTTAAGCCCTTCCTTGCCCATCGCCGCAAGATATATCGACGACGTGAGCGCGCAAAGCGCCTCGTTGCTGCAAATGCTCGACGTGGATTTTTCGCGACGGATATGCTGTTCCCTTGCCTGCAAAGTAAGCACGTATGCGGGACGTCCGTCGTGGTCGACCGTTTCGCCGACAATGCGCCCCGTGAGTTTTCTCATAAGGTTTTCGCGGCAGGTCAAAAAGCCCAGATACGGACCGCCGAAAGCAAGCGGAAGCCCCAAAGGTTGCCCTTCGCCCGCTGCGACGTCCGCGCCGCATTCCGCGGGGGTTTTAAGAAGCGCAAGCGCGACGGGATAACAACTCATCACGAATTTCGCGCCCTTTTCCTTTGCGATTTTTCCGACGCTTTCCGCGTCTTCGATAAGCCCGAAAAAGTTGGGCTGCTGGATACATACCGCGCCGACTTCGTCGTCGATAAGCGTTTTAAGAGCGTCCGAATCGGTAACGCCGTTTTTCGTCGGTGCAAAAACAACCTCGATACCGTGCGGCACAAGATAGGTTTTGACGACCGCCTTGTATTCCGGATTAAGCGCGTCGGATAAAACCGCTTTCGTCTTTGCGCCCATGCACATCAGGATACCGTCCGCAATTGCGGTTGCGCCGTCGTAGTGCGACGCGTTCGACGCGTCCATGCCGGTAAGGTTTGCGATTTCGGTCTGGTATTCGAAAATCGACTGCAATATGCCCTGGCTCATTTCCGCCTGATACGGCGTGTATGCGGTGACGAATTCTTCCCTTGCGGCAAGCTCCGACACGACGGGCGGGATATAATGGTTGTATGCGCCCGCGCCCAGAAACATTGTCCTGAACACCTTATTTTTCGCGCCAAGCGCGTTGATTATCCTTTCGACTTCGAGCGGCGATTTCCCCGCAGGAAGATTGAGATCCGCCTCGCACCCTTTCGGCACGTCGAACAAATCCGCAATCGACTTCACGCCGATTTTTTCAAGCATGGCGGCGCGGTCTTCAAAAGTATTGGGAACGTAACTACTCATAAAATCTCCCGTTTATTTTGCGATTTCCGCATAAGCCGCCGCGTCGATAAGGTTTTCGGACAGGCTTTCCGCCTCGACTTCGATAAACCATGCGCCGAAAGCGTCTTCGTTGATAAGTTCCGGCGAATCTTCAAGCGCGCCGTTGACCGCAATCACTGTGCCGGTAACGGGGCTTACGACGGGCGAAACCGCTTTTACGGATTCCACGTTTGCAAATTCCTTGTCCTTAACGACTTTTTCGCCGACGGAAGGAAGTTCCACGAAAACGATATCTCCAAGTTCGTTCTGTGCAAAATCGGTGATGCCGACTTTGACCTTGTTGCCGTTAACGTCTGCCCATTCGTGTGATTCGAGATACTTTAAGTTTTGTTTGATTTCCATAGTTTACTCCTGTTATTTTTGTCTTTTATAAAACGGAAGGGGTACGACCTTTGCTTTCAGTCTTCTTCCGCGAACGTCAACCGATAAATCGGACGTGTCGATATCCTTATCGACTCTTATCATTGCAATCGCTTTTCCGAGCGTGGGCGACATGGTGCCGGACGTAACGTATCCCACAAGTTTATCGCCCGCATATACGTCCGAATGTTCTCTCGCAATACCGCGGTCGATAAGTTCGATTCCCAGCCTTTGTTTGGTCGGGGCTTTTTCAAGCAACGCGGCTTTTCCGATAAAATCGGGTTTATCGAGTTTTATGAACATATTAAGTCCGATTTCGGTCGCAAGTGTTTCGTCGTCCATTTCATGGCCGTACAGCGGCATCGCGCCTTCTAAGCGCAACGTATCGCGTGCTCCGAGCCCGCAAAGCGCCATATCGAATTCCTTGCCCGCTTCGTGTACGATGTCAAAAAGTCTCACGGCGTCGTTGCAGGCGCAGTAAATTTCAAAGCCGTCTTCCGCGGTGTAGCCCGTGCGCGACAGTATTACGGCGGAATTCAACAGCCCGTCAACATATGTGAACGAATAGTTCTTTTCGGGGATGTCTTCTTCCTTAAAAATTTTCCTTATTACTTTAATCGCGTTCGGCCCCTGAATCGCAAGTTGCGCGGTGTTTTCCGAAACGTCTTCGGCGACGGTGTCGGGCAAAAGATTTGCCGAAATCCACTTGAAGTCTTTTTCGACGTTCGACGCGTTGACGCATACGAAATAAAGCTCGGAAGACAAACAATAAACAAGCACGTCGTCAACCACCCCGCCTTCGTCATTAAGCATCAGCGAATACCTGACGCGACCGCTTTTCAACGTAGTGTAGTCGTTTGTGAAAAGACGCTGTATTGTATCCAGCGCGCCCTTTCCCCTCAACATTATTTCGCCCATATGCGACACGTCAAACAGCCCGACGTTTTCGCGGACGGCTTTGTGCTCGTGCAAAATCCCTTCAAATTGCACCGGCATCTCAAAACCTGCAAAGTCGACGAACTTTCCGCCGTATTCTTGCAGAATTTCACAATAAGGTGTACGTTTCATAATTTCCTCCTACCTGAACGTAAAAAATATAAAAATTATCCTTTGTAATCTCAGATTGCTACGCAGTTATATCTGCTTCGCTACATCACAAATCTCACTTTTGACCAAACAAACTCTTTTCATTCGTTTGTTTGTCTTTTGCTCGTTTGCTCCTTCTCCCCACGGGTACTCAGTATCCCGCGGGATCCCCAAAATCCCTAAAAAGTCAGAATTTTTAGATTCCAACTCCCTAAAAACGGCGAGAATTTGATGGATTTTTGACGTTTCTTACGAGGTTCTGAAAATCCTAGTGTACTTAGACGTACACGGATTTTCAGGTTCTCGGAAAAACTCAAAAAGGCGCTAATTACGTCGCAAATCTCACTTTTGACCAAACAAACTCTTTGCATTCGTTTGTTTGTCTTTTGCTCGTTTGCTCCTTCTCCCCACGGGTACACAGTATCCCGCGGGGTCCCCAACCCTAAAAAGTCAGAATTTTGATGGATTTTCGGGGTTCTTGACGGGTTCGTGCGAAGGCGCGTACTTTGCCGTACGTAACTGAGCAGGGTTCCGTCAAAACGCCGAAAAGGCGCAAAATTATGACTTTTTACTCACCATTTGTTGTGGACTTTCTCAGCGAATCCCACCATATCCTTCACTTCGATCACGGTGCCGTCGTCAAGGATTGCTTTGCCGTTGAATTTGCCGAATACCTGATGCGGAAGCATGCAGATTACGCCGACGTTCAAGGGTGCTTGTCTGTCGAGAATCGGGGTGAAATTCATTTCAAAACGGCCGTCGTTCGACGTGAACGTCCACGGGCTCATATAATCGTCCTTGCCGTTTTTGACGGGGATGTTGAAAGTAACTTCGTCGAGTTTATGCGATTTCCCGTTATAGAAAAGCATGTTTTCGGACGCTGCGGACGTGTTGCCGAAACCGTAACCGATATTCCAGCCGAAGCGGCTGCCGTCTTCGAGATAGCCTTGCAGACTGCCCCAGTACCAGGTGTTGTCGTACGTCCAGACGCCGCGCCCCCAGTCGAGCGTGCCCATGCTGTCGGACTTGTCGAATTTCCATTCTTTATTGCCGCATTTTACGACGCCTTCCGCGCGCATGCAGTTGATTTTCTGATTGAAATAAAAGTGAGCGTTTTTGTCAAACGGAGTCGCGATTACCATAGATTCTTCGGGGAAATCGGAAAGCGTGATGTCGAAAGTCAAAGCGTTGTCACCGTCGAATTTGGCGTGAGTGCCTTTAAGATGGCGGACTTTGCCGTCGTTTTCAAAGGAATACGAACTTTTGCCCTGCGTCCATTTGGTCGTTCCTTTTTCCGACGTTTCGGGAAGGTTCATCTTGCCGAGCGGGAACACGACAAGCGCGGTTTTCGTAACGTCGTAAGGTTTGTCGAATTCAAGAATCGACGTGGACAATGCGCCTGCAAAACCGTTGTCGCCGATAGTGAGCGCAAGCCCGTAATGCTGATTGCCGATGTAGTAATAATCCCATTCCTTAATGCGCCAGTTTTTGGCTTTGACGTCGGAGCGGTGATATTCGTAAAGCATCTTTTTGGCAAAGCCGGGCTCTTTGATATTGCCGTTTTCGTCAAGCAATCTTTGGGGTTTCGTGATCTCGTGTTGCATAATTCCTCCGAACATATATGATTTGATATAATTGATAATAATATGATACGCCTTTGAATATATAAAAGTCAATAAAAACTTAGTGCGGGCGCGCACGCATACACGTTCTTTTTTAGGAAGCGCGATAAAAATCTTGACAAATGTTGTATTTTTGTTTATATTAAAATCGAGGAATTTTACAAGCGGGGAACGGGATTTTTATCGTTCCTTTTTTCGTAAACGCTCCTCGCGCGACCGCGCGACACTTTTTGTAAAGAGGTTTATATGGCACACGATTACGTTATCATATCCGACGCAACCTGCAATCTTCCCAAACAGTTTTACGAGGACGATTTCGCGATTATTCCCATGGACGTCATTATCGACGGCAAAGCGTACGACGCGGATACCCTTTCCAAAAAAGAGTTTTACGACAAAATGCGCGCGGGCGTTTTTCCGTCCACGTCGCTTATCAATACAACGACCGCAATCGATTTCTTCACGCCGTATCTTGAAAAAGGTCAGGACGTGTTTTTCATTTGCTTTTCGTCAAAACTTTCGGGCTCGTTTAAGTCGGTTACGGAAGCCGGGGAAGAACTTCTGGAAAGGTTCCCCGACAGGAGAATTTGCATAATTGACAGTAAGTCGGCTTCGGGCGGCGAAGGCATGCTCGTTTACTACTGCCTGAAAAAACGCCGCGAAGGCGCAAGTTTTCAGGAACTTGTCGACTTTGCAACGTCATTCCGCGACGTCTGTCATCACGACTTCACCGTTAACGATCTTATGCATCTGTATCGCGGCGGAAGGCTCAAAAAATCGGCGGCAATCGTCGGCACGGCAATTCAGGTTAAACCCATTCTCATTGTCGATACGGAAGGCTATCTTGTGCCCATATCCAAGGTTATAGGTCGCAAAATGGCAGTTAAAGCCCTGTTTGATAAAATGTGCGAAAAATCCGAAGGTATCGACAATTCGGAATTCGTTTATATCGAACACGCCGATTGCGAGGCGGACGCTCTCACGCTGAAACAAAAAATCGAGGAGCATTTCGGATATAAAAACATCATCATAAACGAAATGAGTCCCATCATCGGCGCGCACGTCGGCCCCGAGTGTCTTACCCTTTTCTATATCGGCAAAAACAAGCAAAAATAACCGCTTATTCGTCGAAGAAGACAAGCAAAAAACCGTCAAACTCATTTACAATTTATTTTTTACCGCACAAAAAAGCCTTCCCTTCCGGAAGGCTTTTGTTTTGTCGGTCAAACAAAAAATCAACAAAAGGCTGTTTATAAGTTATCGAACTCACGGGTTAAACTTTCGTGAGAAAGATAAGTGGCGCGGCGGTCAAATGGCGTCGGAGTTGCGTTTATTATGCAAAGGTTCTTCCCGTAAAACATATCGACAAGCCCCACCGCGGGATAAACCGTAAGGCTGCTGCCGCCCACGATAAGCGTATCGGCGCGTCGCACTTCTTCCCACGCGCCCTGCCATACGTCGTCGTCGAGCGGCTCCTCATACAAAACGACGTCGGGCTTAATCACGCCGCCGCACTCGCACGTCGGCACGCCTTTTGCGCCGAGGATATAATCAAGGTCATAAAACTTCCCGCAGCGCGTGCAATAATTTCTGTGGACGCTCCCGTGCAGTTCATAAACGTTTTTGCTGCCCGCCGCCTGATGCAATCCGTCGATATTCTGCGTCAGCACCGCCTTGATTTTGCCTTCCTTTTCAAGCCTTGCCAGCGCGATATGCACGGCGTTCGGCACGGCGGACGGATATACCATATACTTTTTGTAGTAATCGTAAAAGTCTTTCGTGCGCCGCGTGAAGAAGGTGTGCGAGATAATGATTTCCGGCGGAAGCCCCCACTCGTTTTCGGTGTTGTAAATGCCGTTCTTTCCGCGGAAGTCCGGGATATTGCTTGCGGTGGATACGCCCGCGCCGCCGAAGAAAACGGCGTATTTACTGTTGTCGATAATTTCCCTGAGTGTTGCCATAAAACCATTGTACCACCGTTTCCCCGCCGTTGCAACGGCAAAATTTTCTTTTATGATTCACTTTTTCATAAATTTCGGTAAAACGCTTGCCTTAAATATTATCTTGTGCTATATTTTTTACGAACTTGAAAAAAGTTTCCCCGATGGAGCATGGTGTAGTGGCAGCACATAGGCCTCTGACTCCTATGGTGTAGGTTCGATTCCTACTGCTCCTGCCAAAAAAAGAAGACTGCGATAAGCGGTCTTTTTTTTACGGAGCAGCGTTTCGAGAAATGCTTGCGTTTCAGAGAAACGGCGAAACAAAACAACCCGTACTTGCTACGGGTTGGTGCGTTAAAGATTTACTGCGAACGTAAACAAACTGCGAAAGCGGTCTTTTTTTTACGGAGCAGCGCTTCAAAGAAACGGCGTTTTGCAGTTTAATTATTTTTTTTCTTGCACACTCACTGTATTTGGTGTTATCATAATATATATAGCTTTATGATCAAGGAGAAATTATGAAAGAAAACGCAAAATCCACTCGTCTCGGGTGGAAAATCTGGTTTTCGGCAATCGTTTTCGGGCTTGTAGGTCAGATTGCGTGGGTTGTCGAGAACATGTATTTCGCAACTTTCGCACAGGACATTTACACAAATTCCGGCAACAGAGATATGGCTTACGTCGTAACGACGCTTATGGTCATCTTTTCGGCAATCACCGCAACGGTAACGACGATATTTGCGGGCGGACTTTGCGACAAACTCGGAAAGCGCAAGGTTTTCGTGTCGTACGGATACATCGCCTGGGGGCTTACCATAATGTTGTTTGCGGCAATCCCTATGCGCGCCGACTCACATACTCTGGGGCTCTTAGGCTTTTTGCTTGTCCTGTTCGACTGCATTATGACGTTTGCGGGTTCGACGGCATACGACGCCGCGTTCAACACCTGGACTACCGACGTTACCGACGACACAAACCGCGGAAAAGTCAACACGGTTTTGTCGGTATTGCCCGTGTTTGCGACGGTAATCGTGTTTATCGGGCTCGGATCGCTGTATAAACCCACGAATGAGAGCAACTGGCTGTTTTTCATAGTTTTGGGAATTATCCCCATCGTGGCGGGAATCCTTGCGATTTTTATGATGAAGGACAGCTCCCATATCGTCAAAAATCAAAACCCGGATTTCCTGAAAGAAACCTTTTACGGCTTCCGCAAACAGGTCATCAAAGACAACCGTATGTTGTACGTCTGTCTGGCTACCTCGTGCATTCTGGGCATCTCTCAACAAACGTTTTTCTCATATCTCATCAACTTCGTCCAAAACACGCTGGAACTAGGCGACAACTTCGTCGTGCCCCTTGCGGTCGTTATTATCGGCGCGGCGGTATTCACGGGGGTTATGGGCGTATTGTTTGACAAACTCGGCAGAAAACATTTTTATCTGCCCTTGCTTACGGTCATCGTCGCATGCACGCTTATCGTGTATCTGATGGAGTTTATGCCGAAAGCCGCGTGGCTTCCCGTGCTGTACGTTGCGGGCATCTTTATGCTGGGTTCGATTCTGAGCCTGAGCGCGGCGCTTATGGCGTCTTTCCAAGACTACATCCCCACGGGCACGGAAGGCAGATTCCAGGGCGTGAGAATGTGCTTCAACGTACTTCTTCCGATGATTATCGGCCCGTTGATCACGCTTATTATCGGACTTTCGGACGTCGATACGTCGGCGACAGGCTTCACGCCGCCGTTCAAAATCTTCCTTGCGGCGTCGATCGTTGCGGTACTTGCGTTCCTGCCTTTGTATTTCGTAAGGAAGGACAGCGACAGACTGCGCCTGACGCTTTCCGAAAAACGAGAAAACGCGGCGGCGAAAACGGCACAAACCGAAGAATCTGCCGAAATTACCGAAAATTAAACCAATGTATGCCAACAGATAACAATACGAACGTTGCCAAAACGCCGATATTTCAACGCTTTTATGAAAAATGCTCGCTTGTAGTACGAAAAGTACAACCGCGTTCGCCTTTTCCAAAAATCATCTGAAATCTCGGCGTTTTCGGTTGTGAACAAGTTTCCCGTCGTGTTTTTAGGATAAGACAAGGCACACGAGCGGCTTAATACTTTACCGTATGAGCCGTGAGCGTAACGCAGTATTAGTCAAAAACACGGCGGGAAACCTAAGTTCGTATTATTATCTGTTGGCATAACAAAAACGTCGGGACAATTGTCCCGACGCTTTTTTTTGCGTTTTTTATTTGTATTCTTGAAGTCCCGGCAGATAATCCGAGGACTCCCCGAAGTATGAGGCAAGTTTATACAGAGCCGACGCAGTCGGTTCTTGTTGTTTAGATTTCTGCACTTTTTCTATATAAAAAACCCTCGCGCATTGCGAGGGCTTTCTCGTTTATTGTTTAAGATTATTCGGCTGTTTCTGCATTGTCGCCGTCAAGCGGCACAGCCTTTCTTTCAAACAAAGCCTTGAAATGTGCGCCTTTGAAAATAAAGATTTCGCGGCCGATCATCATGCAAAGGAACGAAAGCGTGCCGCCGAACAAGACGTCGCTCATATAGTGCGCGCCCGCGGCGATACGGCTGATTGCAACGATACCCGTGAACGCGATCGTTACCGCATAAATGACGGGACGCGTCCATTTTTTGTCGCCGATGCTCTTCACGAGATCGGGCAGACAAATAAGGGTGTAAATAAGACCTGCCGAATAAGTGTGTCCCGACGGGAACGACTTGCACTGGTCGGAAGGAAGCACGAGTGCCGAGCCCGCTTCCGCAGAATAAGGTTTGCGTTTTCCGTTGCTTACCCACCAGTTCGTAAACTGCGTGAATTCCGTGTCGCCTGCGGCGTTCATCGTTCTGAAACGCATGCGGCCGACGGGACCTTTCACAAAGTGTACGATGAGATAGCCCGCCATTGCGACGACGATGACGAACACCCATTTGAAAAGAGCGTCGTTGGTTTCGGGCTTGACGCGCGACCAGGCGAACACAAGGCATGTTCCTTCCGCAATCGCGATAACCGCCGAAATAAGGGTTTTGTAAAATCCGCCCTTCATTTCGACCTCGACGGGGATACCGTTATTGAGCGACGCCGTGACTGCTTCCGTGTAATATTTGAAAACGTCCTGAAGCGTCAAAAAGAATCCGATGAAAACAAGGATTGCGGCAATGACCGAAAGCCAGATTTTCTTGTGGGCGATGCCCCACCAGAACCATATCGCGCCGGCAATCGACACGACGAGATAAATGGGACAACTTCCCATCGCCTCAAAGAACAACGTGAAAACGCTCGTCGAAATATACGCGCCTTCCGGCAACGTGTTTTTCGTGAGAATTTTCGAAATCGACAGATCGCAATAAGACGCGATAAGTGTCAGTCCCGTGAAAACCACGGCGAACAAAACGAAAGAGATAATCGTTTTCGCGCGCATTGACAGTTGTTTCATAATTTCCTCCAAATTGAATTAAAATAGTGTTAACGCATAATTTATGCGACGTAAACTTTCGTTTTTGCCAAGAATGTCCATAAGTTCGGTTGCGCCGCCGGGGGTAACGTCGCGACCTGCGACGGCAACTCGCACCGCCCAGAACAACTGCTGTTTCTTGTATCCGTTCGCCGCGGCGAACTCTTCCGACACCTTGAACAGATTCTCGTTCGTCCACTCGTCGACGCCTTCGTACAATGGCAAAATCTTTTCAAGTATTTCACGTGCAAGCTCGATAGTCGTCTTGGACTTTTGATGGACGAAAAGCGCGGTATCGAAAGGACCGTACTCGTCAAGGAATGCAACCTTGTCGGGAATTTCCGAAAAGATTTCGACGCGGCTCATAAGAATGCGGCCGAGCTTGTCGTAATCGTACTTCCCTTTCGCGCAGCTTTTATCGAAGTAAGGACGGGCGTATTCCATAAACTTTTCAAACGGCAACTCTTTCACGTAAAGTTGATTGAGCCAGCGCATTTTCGCTTCGTCGAATATACTGCCGCTTTTGGAAAGCCCCGACACGTCGAATTTTTCGATAAGTTCTTCCATCGACATTTTTTCGGTGTTGTCCTTGGGACTCCACCCGAGAAGGGATATATAATTTATTATCGCTTCGGGCAAAAACCCTTTATTTATGAAGTCTTCGAAGTTGGCGTCGCCGTAACGCTTCGAAAGTTTATGCGACGCGTCTTTCATAATGGGCGGAAGGTGCATATACTGCGGTCTTTCCCATCCGAACGCGTCGTAAATCAGATTGTACTTCGGCGTGCTGGAAAGATATTCAACCCCGCGGATAACGTGCGTGATTTTCATAAGGTGGTCGTCGACGACGTTTGCGAAGTTGTACGTGGGCATACCGTCGGACTTAATAAGAATATTGTCTTCGAGTTCCGAATAATCGACGGAAATATCGCCGTAAACCATATCGTGATAAGTGCCCGTCCCGACTTTCGGAATATTCTGGCGGATAACGTACGGCACGCCGTTTTTAAGGTTTTCTTCGATTTCTTCCTTGGAAAGGTGCAAGCAGTGCTTGTCGTAAGTCCTGACTCCGTTCTCGTCGGTCAGTGTTTCAAGGCGTTCCTTCGTGCAGAAGCAGTAGTACGCCCCGCCGAGTTCGATAAGTTTTTTGGCGTATTCCATATATATGGATTTTCTTTCGCTTTGAACATACGGGCCGTAGTCGCCGCCTACGTCAGGACCTTCGTCGTGAGTGATTCCCGACGTTTTGAGCGTCCTGTAAATAAGGTCAACCGCGCCGTCGACAAACCTTTCCTGGTCGGTGTCCTCGATGCGAAGAATAAACGTGCCGTTATTTTTCCTTGCGAAAAGAAAGGCGTAAAGACACGTCCTTAAATTTCCGATGTGCATAAATCCCGTGGGACTGGGTGCGAAACGGGTTCTTACTTTTTGTTCCATATCAATATTTTATACCGTCCTTCAAGAAGTTATTTACGTTTTGTTGAATCTGCCCGCCGACGCCGTCTTCAACGAACGAGCAATATCCGAAATCGCTGAATATGTAATGGTCGGCAAGTTTGATTTTGATAAGTTGCAACGCCGCCGCGATCGCCCGCGTGAGTTCGACGTCCTGAACGCTCGGGGACACGTCGCCCGACGGATGATTGTGCGCGACTACGACCGAAACCGCCTTATATTTCAACGCATTGTCCACGACGTCCCTGACGTCCACGCGGACTTCCTGCGGAATGCCCGATGAAAGTTTCACAAGTTTGATTACCGTGCTTTTCGCGTCAAGACACAGCATATAAAACTTTTCGGTCTTTTCGCCGTAGAAAAACGGGCTGAGATACCTGACAAGGTCGCCGCGCGTCGCAATGACGATTTTGCCCTTCTTGTCGCCCGACGCGTACATTCTGAACACGCCTTTCAGACTTGTCAGCAGCAACGCCGCGTTTGCCGTCATACCGTTTACGTCCAGAAGCGCGTCGTAGTCGGCGTTAAGCACCCCGTTGAAACTGCCGAATTTCGAAATAAGCTCGTGCGCGATACCGTTTGTGTCTTTTCGCGGTATTGCGTGATACAAAAGATACTCCAACACCTCGTGCGGCTGTAAACTTTCTATACCCGACAGCAAAATTCGCTCTCTCATTCTGTCACGATGTCCTTCATGCATAAAATCGCCCTGTGCTTTGAAATATTAGTTCACATTTATTATAAATAGTGTATAATAATATATTGAAAATTACAAATGTTTTTCAAAAATTAAACGGATTTTTCGGAGGTAATAATGGAAAAATATCAAAACGAACTGCTGAAAGACACCCTTGAACTCCTGTCTTTCGACGGCGAAGAAGGCAAACCTTTGCCCGGCGCCCCGTTCGGCGAAGGTAACAGACAATGCCTCGACTGGTTTTTAAGCAAAGCGGAATCTTTCGGTTTTCAGACGAAAAACCTTGACGGTTACTGCGGCGTTGCGGACATCGGCGAAGGCGAGTCTTTCGGTATTCTCGGTCACCTCGACACCGTGCCCGTGGGCGACGGCTGGACGCATAACCCTCGCGGCGAAATTTCGGGCGACGTCATTTACGGCAGAGGCGTCGTTGACGACCGCGGTCCCATGCTTGCGTGTCTGTACGCCGTAAAGTCCCTTCTTGACGAAGGTCTTATCCCCAAAAAACGCATAAGATTCATCGTCGGCTGCAACGAAGAAACGGGCTGGCGTTGTATAAAACATTTCAATACCGTCGAAAAAATGCCCGACACGGGATTCTCACCCGACGCGGACTTCCCCGTAATCAACTGCGAAAAAGGCATCGCGACGATAACGTTTGAGAAAAACTATTCGGGCAACGTCGAAATTTCGGGCGGCACTCGTCCCAACGTCGTGCCTAACGTCTGCACCGCGCGCATCCCCGATACCGCCGACAACCTGACGATTATCGAAAAATCCGGGCTCGAATATGAAATAAAAGACGGAAGAATCGTGGTTACCGCTCACGGAAAAGCCGCTCACGCCGCAACGCCCGCACTCGGCGACAACGCAATCGTCAAACTTCTGAAAGCGTTGAGCGATATCGACGTGGATTTGAAAAAGATTTATGGTGCGTTTGAAACCTCTGACGGAAAAGGCGCGGGACTTGACCTTCGCGACGACGTTTCGGGCGCGCTCACAGTTAACCTCGGCATAATTTCTTCGCACGAAAAGTTGAAGTTCACAATCAATATCCGTTATCCCGTCACGGTGAAAAAAAGCACCTTGATTGATATTCTCGACAAGTGCCTTTACGACTTCACGATTGCAGAATCGGAGTTTCAGGAGCCTCTTTACGTCGATAAAGACGACGTTTTGGTGAAAACCTTGCTTTCGACATATAACGACGTAATGGGCACGAACCTTGACGCGATTTCAATCGGAGGCGGCACCTACGCACGCGCCTTAAAACACGGCGTCGCTTTCGGGCCGGAGTTCCCGGGCGTTGAGTCCACCATTCATATGCCCGACGAGCGCACCCCGATTTCGACCTATATGAACGTGTTCAAAATCTATCGGGAGGCAATCAGACGCCTTTGCTTTTGATAAAAAAATTGAATAACAAAAAAGCCCGCTGCTACTAAAAAAAGCAGTGGGCTTTTTGCAAACCGGTAATTAAAAAACCTTATCTTCTCTCAAAGAGAGAAACATCGATTTGCGACAGCAAAATATCACGCCGAAGGCACATCGCTTTGTCACAAGGCAAACATCGCTCGCCCTTATCTTGCGCCCGTGTACAGATATTGCATCACGCCCGAAAACAAGTGATAACAGAATTCATTTTTGTATTCGTCGCCGACAAGCAGTTTTTCGTCTTCCGCGTTACTTAAAAATCCGCATTCCACGATTGCGGCGGGGGCGGACGTCGAATTTATTATATAAAAGTCGCCCGAAAGCGCAGCATATTCCCGTCCGCCGTATTTTTTGTTGATTTCCGTATTGATTTTTTGCATGAGCGTCGCCGCAAACGGCAGAGAATACGGGTTTTTCGCGTCGTAAAACACTTGCGCTCCGCGCCGCGACGGCTGAGCCTTGTAAAAGTTCATGTGAATGCTGATAACCGCGTCGGGATTTTCGCTCTCGATTATCTCTTTTCTGAGTTTGAAGTCTTCTTTTTTGAACCCTTTTGCGCCGCCCGACAACGCGTATTTGTTTTTTCTGGTCAAAACGACTTTCACCCCTGCGTTTTCAAGGTAGTTTTGCAGAATTTTCACCATTTTAAGGTTAAGATCGCTTTCAAGCACGCCGGTATTTGTTCCGACAACGCCGCCGTCGGGTGCGCCGTGTCCCGCGTCCAGCACAACGACGTAACCCGCGTCGTTTTTCAGAATATTTAACGTGTTTTTCACACATACGACGCTTAAAAACGCAAAAATTGTCAAAATAATTACGAATATTGCCATACTGATTTTGAAAATTGTTTTGCCGAGTTTGTCCACATTGCACTCCGTTGCGATTTTATTCAAAAATTGTATAAAAACGGGTAGTTATCCACCGAGTTATCCACATTCGCACTATTTTATGTTGACAAATCCACATTTATTCGTTAAAAAGTTGTCGAACTTTCGCAATGTTTTTCCGCTGCGATTTTGGCGTTTCGCCCGATTTTTTCCGATTTTTCCGCGCCGTTTTTGCCTATCTTCGGACAAACTTTCTTTTTTCGGAAGAATATCGACGTTTTTTGCAACATAAACGCCCGTTTTTTGAAATATCTTAATTTTGTAGTATGTTTTGTGAGGAATAATATGAGAAAAATCACGTCTTATCTGTCTTTACCCGTCATATCGGGCTCTCAACACAAAATTTTGGGCACTATCACGGGGGTTTTGTGCGAAAAGCGTCTGAAATCGGTGGGTTTTTTCGCGTTTTCCGACCTTTATTCCAAAGATTCAGAAAATATGTACGTCGCCGCCCGAAGCCTGAAAAAAATAAACGACGATTCTGTCGTTTTGTCTAATCTTTTATGCATAAAAAGCCAATCCGACGTTTCGGGAAAAGACCTTATCGAATTCCCCCTCGGCGCGCCCGTATATACCGCCGACGGAAAAGCACTCGGGGTTCTTTCGGATTTGTACTTCGGCGACACCGATAAAATCGCCACCGCAATCATCGTGAACGAAACGCCCGTGCTTGTCGAAAGAATCGCGTCCGTTGACGCGCAAGGTGTCCTTCTCCTGCCCGACGGAAAAAAGCGCGTGCGGAAACAAAAAAGCAAGCCCGTCATCGAAAAACCCGAGAAAGATTTTAAGGTGTCGATATTGTCGCCGCCCGAAAACGCCTTGTCCCTTCCCGTAAAGGCTCTGTCCAACTACGGATTTCTTATCGGACGCGTCGCGACGTCTTCCGTTTACGACAAGAACAACGTCCCCATCATCAAAAAAGGCGCGCTCGTGACGAAAAAAGTCGTGTTCGACGCCCACAGAAAAAACCGCCTTATCGCCCTTACCCTTGCAACATGTCGCTGATTTTCGTTTTTTTTCCTTGAAAAATCTGCGCGTATACAATATACTTATATCGAAGTAATCATCACGGCGGAATTTATGGAAAACAAACAAATTCTCATTTGTCCCGACAGTTTCAAGGGGACGCTTACGGCGGAAGAAGTCGCCGACACCATCGAAAAAGCGATAAAAGACGTCTCACCTGCGGCAAACACGCGCGTTTTGCCGATTGCCGACGGCGGCGAAGGCACGCTTGAATGTTTCCGTCGCGCGCTCACCGGCAGACTTATCAGCGTCCGCACGAGAAACAGCAACTTCCGTCCCTGCACGGCGGAATACCTTTTGTCGCCCGTTTGCGCGATCGTCGAAAGCGCGAAAGCAATCGGACTTGCCTCAACGGAATTCAAAAATCCTGCAAAAACGACGTCGTACGGCGTGGGCGTTATCATCGACGACGCATTGATGCGTACGAAAGATATCGTCCTTGCACTTGGCGGCAGTTCAACCAACGACGGCGGCGCGGGGATTGCGGCTGCCCTTGGCGTGAAATTTTTCGATAAAAACGGCGAAACCTTTATCCCGACGGGCGGCACGCTTAAAAACATTGAAAAAATCGACGTGAAAAACGCCCAAAAATTCAATCTGACCTGTATGTGCGACGTCGACAACCCGTTGTGCGGCGAAACCGGCGCGTCGTACGTCTTCGCACCGCAAAAAGGCGCGGATTATATGATGGTGAAAGACCTTGACGACGGACTGAAACATTATGCGTCCGTTATAAAACGCGACGTCGGCGTCGACGTCGAAACCCTGAAAGGCGGCGGCGCGGCAGGCGGTATCGCGGCGGGAATGGTCGCCTTTTTCAACGCAAAACTCACGTCGGGCATCGACGTAATGCTTGACGGCACGGGCTTCGATTCCCTTTTGAAAGACGCCGCTTTCGTCGTCACCGGCGAAGGAAAACTCGACAACCAGACTCTTGACGGAAAAGCAATCAGCGGGCTCACGAGACACGCGAAAAAGTTCGGCGTGCCGGTGATTGCGATATGCGGACAAATCGCGATGGGTTTCGACCTTGAAAAATCGGGACTTGCCCTTGCGACGGCGACCTCGCCCGAAAACACGCCGCTTCTTCCGTCCAGAAATTATAAACAGGAACTTTACGACGCCGCGGTAAAACTTTTCAAAAACCTTCTTGAAAAGAAATCATAAGACTGTTTCAATTTGAAACAAACGAAAAATGCCTGCAAAAAATGCAGGCAATTTCTCGTTTTTAGGGGGATTGGAAATTATGTTAAGTTGACTTATTCAATCGTGATTGTGCGCGATTTCTCGGGTTTATCTTCCTTTTTGGGCACATAAACCGTCAATACGCCGTTATCGTACTTTGCTTTGACATTGTCTTCGTCAATGTCTCCGACGTAATAGTTACGGCTGCAACTTGCCGTCCTTTCCTGACGGATATAGCCGTGTTTTACGTCCTCGCTCTTTTCTTCTTTCTTTGCGGAAACGGTAAGGTATCCGTCGTTGACGTCAACCGAAATATCCTTCTTGTCGTAGCCGGGCACTTCGATTTCCAAAACGTATTCCTTGTCGCTTTCTTTGACGTCGGTACGCATCATATCCCCGTCGTACATCGGGCGGAAGAAGTTATCGAATGCGGCGTTGAAAGAATTGCCGAAGTTGTCAAGTCCTTTTTCGAATTTGTCCCATCTTGTAAGATTGTTTTTCATAATATGCACTTCCTTATTTTTTAAGATTGTTAGCAATCATCGTTTGCGACTGTTAGCACTCGCTTTTCTTGATTGCTAACTATATTATACACCCGTTTTCGGGTTTGTCAATACCTATTATGAAATTTTTTTAATTTTTTTATGCAAAAAAAGAAAGACTTTGTCGAATTTTCTTGAAAGTTAATATTGATATGATGTAAAATAAAATTATTATATGAATTTCGTGCGCGTGTACGCGTAAAAACAAGGAGAATTATGGACGAAAAAATTTTGACGCTTGTGAAAAATTGCGATTTATCGAAGCCGATGTTTCGTGCTCGTTCCTCGGAAGTTTTCGACCTTGGCGACGAAAAGGTGCTGAAACTTTACTTCGATTCCGTATCGAAAGAAAACGTCGATATCGAACTTCTGAACACGACCGTCGCGTTTGAAACAGGCTGCACGCCGATGGAATGTTTAGGCAAAGTCGAAGTAAACGGAAGACAAGGGCTCGTTTTCAAGAAACTTTACGGCGAATCTTTGACGAACATGCCGATGAAAAACCCCGCGATTTTGTTCAAAGCAGGGAAAATCATCGCCGCGCTTCACACTCATGTTCATTCCGCGCACTCCGATAAACTCCGCGACGTCCGACGCGTCGCGCTCGAAACCCTTGACAACGGGCTTTTTACTTTTCTTTCGGCAGAAGAATCCGAAAAACTTAAAAAGTATATTTCCGCCCTGCCCGAAGCCGACAACATAATCCACCTCGATTTCCACACCGACAACATTATGTGCGACGGCGACAAATATCAGGTCATCGACTGGATGACCGCCTGCAAAGGTCGTCCCGAGGCGGAACTTGCAATGATGCACTTTTTGTTCCACGACGCGGAACTTTTCCCCGGCAGCTCCAAACTCAAAATATTCCTTATGAGTACCGTCCGCGTGTTCATTTACAACGGATTTATCAAAAACTACGTAAAGATGAACAAAGGCTTCACAAAGGACAGTCATAAGCCGTGGGACGTCGTCGCGTACGTTCTGCGTTTGGGCATTTGGGACATCGCGTCCGAGCGCGAACTTTTGCAAAATAAAATAAAAGCGGAAATCAAAAACATAAAATGAGCGATTTTGAGAAAAAAGTCAAAAAACTGAAAGAACTTGACGACAGAATTACCGCCGAAGAGAAAAACGGCTGCATTTACCTATCCGGCGAAGTCGACGACTGGAACACCGTCGTGAAGGCGGGTCGCATCGCCGTCGACAAAAAATATATCGGCGTCGTCAACGACGTGAAACTGAAAGGCTTTGTACAAAAGCAATACGTTCCCCCGATTACCGACAACGCTCTGGACGGACTTTCCCCCGACGTTCTGATTATCGGCGCGGGGCTTGTCGGCGCGGCAACCGCAAGGGAACTTTCAAAATACGACCTTGACGTACTTGTCGTCGAAAAAGGCGCGGACGTCGCGGCGGGACAGTCCTCACGAAACGGCGGCGCGGTGCACGTCGGCATAAACTATTCCCCGTCGTCGCAAAAACACAAGTATAACTACGTCGGAAATCAAATGTACACCGACCTTGCGCGCGACCTTGACGTCCCGTTTGAAAGGCTCGGTCATCTTTTGCTCATCGCGAAAAAGTGGGAGCAACTTCTTCCCCGCCTTCTTGTGCTTAACTCCAAGCGGCTGAAAATACCCGGCGTCAGATACGTCGACAGAAAAGGATTGCTGAAAATCGAGCCTTACGCCCCGTCGTGGGCAACGGGCGCGCTGTATATGCCCACGGGCGGATTCACGTCGCCTTATAAAATGTGCGTCGCTCTTATGGAAAACGCCCTTGAAAACGGCGCAAAAATCGCGCTGAACACGATGGTTTCGGGCATGGACGTCGAAAACGGCAAAATCACCGCCGTAAAAACCAACCGCGGCACGCTGCACCCGACGATCGTCGTAAACTGCGCCGGCGTTTATACCGACGTCATCGCCGATATGGCGGGCGACAGAACCTTTACCATTCACCCGAGAAAAGGCACGGACATAATCCTTGACAAAAAGGTCGGAAAATACATCAACACGACGGAAGTCAAGTCGCCGATAACCGTTTTGTCCGACGAAAAACTGTCGCTGAAAAAACGCATCGATATGACGAAATTCGCCCTGTCGCACGAAAACACGAGCAAGGGTATCGCCGTCATTCACACAGTCGACAAAAATATGATAATAGGACCGAACGTGCTGGAAACGCCCGACCGCGAAGACGTCACAACCGACAAAGAAACCATGGACTTTATCATAAGCGAGCAAATGAAAGTCGCCGAAAATATAAAGCCGTCCGACGTCATCGCATACTTTTCGGGAGTGCGCTCGCCGACCTACGAAGAAGATTTTCAGGTAAGAAAAGGTATTTTCACCGAAAATATTCTGGAAGCGGCGGGGGTACAATCGCCCGGCGCGACCGCCGCGCCCGCAATCGCCGTCGACCTTGCGAAATGGGCGGTCGAATACGTGTCGAAATTCAAGGCGGTTGAAAAGAACGCTTCCTTCAACCCCATAAGAAAAAAGCACCCGCACCCGAAAGAAATGTCGGGAAGCGAGCGCGACGCGCTGATAAAACAAAACCCTGCGTACGGCGAAATCGTCTGCCGCTGCGAAGAAGTGTCGAAAGGCGAAATTCTGGACGCGTTGGACAGTCCGCTGCCCGTATATACCCTTGACGCGATTAAGCGCAGGTGCCGCCCCGGTATGGGCAGATGTCAGGGCGGTTTTTGCAGCCCGACGGTCGTGAAAATCCTGGCGGAGGCGAAAGGCGTCAGTCCCGAAGAAATCAAAAAATCGTCGGAACGCGCCGTCATACTTTTCGGAAAAACCAAACGCGCGCCGCGCGAATAATGGCAAAAAACCTTGCTTTTTTCACGCGCGTGTGATAACATCAATATACTAAATTACGGATAAAATATACAAAATCTTTTTTGATAAGGAGTTTTATTATGAGTAACTTTGCAAAAAACATCGGCGAAAAACGCACGCCCGTCACGACGCCCGCGCATATCGTTGAAAACGGCGTCGCGCATTACGGCACGTTCAGCGAGCCTTTTCAGGACATAAACCTTCTGGATTGCAAAAAACCTTTCTTTATGAAGACGCCGTCTTTCATCAAACGCATGCGCCTTATCGAGTGGGAAGCGTTTGAAGTCAATATGGACGAAGGCTCTCTCATCAGCGCGTGCTACAACATGGGTCCCATCGGTTTTTCCATTTTCGTATGGCACAACAACGCCGACAACAAAATTTATGCCTGGCGCAATCTCGTGCCCGTGAAACGCGCGAAGGTCGCAAAACAACTTTTGTCCGACAACTGCTACTGCAAAACCAAAAAGAGCGAATATAAGATTATCAACGATTTCGCAAACGGCAAAGCGCAATGCGTCGGTCATACCAAAGGCAAATCCGGCGAGTTTGCAATCGACATTTCGTTTGAACGTCTTTCGCCCCTTGCCAACGGCGTTATGCCCCTTATGAAAAACAAGGACGGCTCGTTCAGAAACCCCCTTTACAGCGAAAAAGATTTCTTCAAGGCGACGGGTACGATTACGTTAAACGGCAAAACCTATAAAACCAACGAGCGCTCGGTCGGTATCATCGACGACCACAAAGGATATTATCCCTTCTTCTCGCACTACGACTGGCTCACCACGATGGGCAAGACCGAAATCGACGGCGAACAGAAGTTCTTTGCTTTCAACCTGACGAGAAACCAATCGGTCGATCAGGTCAATTACAACGAAAACGTAATCTGGCTGGAAGGCGAATCTTTCCCGATGCCGCCCGTGGTATTCACCCATAAAGACGGCAAAAAGAAAGCGAACGAATGGCATATCCGCGACGAAGCGGGACAAGGGCTTGTCGATATCACTTTCAAAATCGACAACGTGTTTTATATGCCCATTCCCGTGGCTGTTTATTACGCCCTGCCTTACGGCAAGATTTACGGCTACGTCACCGACACGAACGGCAAAAAATACACCGTCGACGGCATGGTCGGTATCGGCGAAGACAAAACAACTCGCATTTAATCTTGAAATTCCAAACAAAAAGCACTTCTTTGCGAAGTGCTTTTTTTTGTGGTAAAAATTTGGTTTTTTACATAAACATTTTCAGTTTGTTCGGCACGACTTTTATGTCAAGGTATCTGTCCTCGATAATCTCGCCGTCAAGCTCAAACCGGCTGTCGTCCAGAGCCTCGATAATGACGCGGTCGGTGCGGAATTCTTCAACGGTTTTGTCCTCGACGTGTTTGCCTTTCATAAATTTCAGAAGCATCGGCGGAATCCGTCTTTTTTTCATTTCGTTGACGATAACGACGTCAAGTTTCCCGTCCGACACTTCCGCGTGCGGGCAAATGGGCAATCCGCCGCCGATAAAGCCGCCGTTGCCGATTCCGATCATAAACACGCTTTTATCCATCGTTTTTCCGTCGACAATCAGACGAAGTTTGTGGAAGCGGGTATGTAACAGGGTGTAAATCAAGGCGTAATTATACGCCGCGCTGCCTTTCAGTTTTTTGACGGAGGCGTATTTCACAAGGACGTCCACGTCCATGCCGCCGCCCGCGACGTTCAAACACCTTGTCGTGCCGAGGTCCATATAGTCGACGTAACCGACGTTGCCTTTCAGAATCACGTCAAGGGCTTTTTCGACGTCTTTGGGGTGTCCCGACTTTTTGATAAAGTCGTTGCCGCTGCCGCACGCGATAAGCCCGAGCGTAACGTTTTCAAAGTTTTCAATGCCGCAAAGCACCTCGTGGAAGGAGCCGTCGCCGCCCATTGCGATGATTTTTGTGTCGGGCTCATGCGAAAGTTCCCTTGCGATTTCGGTTGCGTGGCGCGCGTGTTGCGTTTCATGCACGATATACGGCACTTTTTTGGCATCCAACAATTTTTTGACCGTTTGCAGCGCTTTCTGGCTTTCTCCCTTGCCGCCGACGGGATTAATAATAATATGATACATGGTCTTCTCCGAAAATATTGTTGTATATATTTTATCACCCGTGCGGCGCGCTGTCAAGATTTGGCATGTTTTGCGGGCTTTGTCGGTCGTACGACTTAAATCTGTCGCATATATAATTATTTTTAATCAAATACTTGCAAACTTATTCGCAGTGTGCTATATTATCTCTCGAAAATCAAGTTATGGAGCACACTTTATGAAAAAGAAACACGAATTCAAACTTTGGCAGGAATTCAAGGCGTTCATCAATCGTGGCAGCGCCCTTGACCTTGCAGTAGGTATGATTATCGGCAGCGCGTTCACCGCAATCGTAAACTCGCTTGTCAAAGGTATACTTCAACCCCTTATCAATATGATTCCTTTGGGACAAGACGGCAAGAGCCTTCAAGTCGTCCTGAGAGATCCCGTCATCGACGCGACGACAGGCGCAGTCGTAAAAGAAGCGGTCATTATGGACTTCGGCGCGGTTATTTCCGCAATCGTTACTTTCCTTCTCACCGCGCTTGTACTCTTCCTTATCGTGAAAGCAATCAATAAGGCGCGCGAAATCGGCGGCAAAGAAAAAGCAAGACTGGAACAACTTGCACAAAAAGTAACGAAAAAGAACGGCGATGCCGAAACGACGGAAGCCCCCGCAGAAGTCGCGGTCGCAGAAGAAGCCCCCGCAGAACCCGCTCCCGTTGAAGTCGCGCCCGTTGACCCCGCTCCCGACAAAACGCAGGAACTTCTTTCGGCAATTCTTGACGAACTCAAAGCGCAACGCGCCGACAAGGAATAATCCAAAACCAATGAAAAACCCCGAAGCAATTCGGGGTTTTGTTTTATTGTTGCGAAAGCAACGTGGTTTTCGCGCAACACGCGCTTTGTTGACACTCCTCAGGATGGCAATTTGCACGTCATTCCGAGCGTAGCGAGGGAATCTCCCGGAAGGGACACCGCTTAACAAACATTCTTTGTCAGTTGTCTGCGCTCTTCTCGACCGTGATTTCGCCGTCGGTGCATTTTACGACGATTGCTTTTTTCGGTTTTTCTGCAATGCTCACTTTTGCCCATTCGGCTTTCGTCCCCATATAGCGGAACTCGGTGTTGAAAACATTGTTTAGGAAACTAATTTTAACGTCACTTGTCGGAATATTCATTATTTGTGCATTGTTGTTGGTAATCTTTGCGCTTATTACGGGCAATATGTATCAAAACGATTTGTCAATAATTTTAAGTTGTCGCACTTTACAAGACTTTTCGACTGCCGGGAAAAAATAATACAAACCTTGTTCGGCACGCATTGACAACGCCCCGAAAATCGTCGTATAATCTGTTTATCACCTACGAAAAAAAGGCAACATTACTTTATGAAACTCGATCTGAACGGAAAATGGCAATTCAAGTCGTCAAGGGACGCGAGCTTTTTTGACGCGGTTGTCCCCGGCACGAACTTTCTGGATCTTATCCGCCTTGACCGCATGAAAAACCCCCTTGTGGACGTCTCGCCCGAAAACACGCGCGATAACGAATGGTTTTTCCGCGCGGGCACGGACGACTGGATTTATCGGAAAACTTTCAATGTGAGCGAGGACTTTTTGAAAGCCGACAAGGTTTTCCTTGTGCTGAACAAAATCGATACGCTCGCTTTCGTCGTTCTGAACGACCGGGAGGTCGACCATTCCGAAAACGCGTTTCTGCCTTTCCGCCGCGACGTGAAATCGCTGTTAAAGCCGGGCGAAAACGTGCTGGAAGTAAGAATCTGCGGGCCGGTTGCTTTCGTCGTCGGCGCAACCAAACTCATCAAAACGCCGAAAAATCTCAACGGACTTTCGGGCGACGTGCATATAAGAAAACCCGCCTTCCACTTCGGCTGGGACTTTGCGCCCTTTGCCCCCGCGTCGGGCATCCGCGAAGACGTGTATCTCGAAACGGCGTGCGGCGCGGAAATTTCCGATTTCAGAATATCGCAAAAACACAACTCTGACGGCGCGGTAACGCTGTCGATGACGGCACGCGTCGAAAGATACAATACGACGGACGATTTTTCAACCTTCTTTTCGGTGCTGTCCCCCGATAAGTCGGAGTTCAACGCAAAAGGCATCGAAATCGAAAACGGCTTGTTCAAGGCGGATATCGAAATCAAAAACCCCGAACTCTGGTGGACAAGAGATTTGTCGGATAAGCCCGAACAACCTTTGTACGAAGTCGTGGTAAGTCTGAGCCGCGGCGACGAAATCGTCGACGGCAAAATCGTGAAAATCGGTCTTCGCGACCTTGTTTTCGACAACAGCCCCGATGAAATCGGCAAAAACTTCCGCTTTACGTTAAACGGCGTGCCCCTTTTCATAAAAGGCGCGAATTACGTCCCGCCCGACGTCACGGACGTTTTCGACAGGGAAAAATGCCGCCGTTTGCTTTCCGACGTCGAATTTATGAATATGAATATGATAAGAATATTCGGCGGGAGCGGATACGAAAACGAGTTTTTCTATGACGAGTGCGACAAGCGCGGTATCCTTGTGTGGCAGGACTTCCCGTTTGCGTGTCAGGGATATCCCCTTTTCCTGCCCGCGTTTATGGAAAACGTAAAAAAGGAAGCGGAATATCAGGTGAAACGTCTGCACTTCCACCCGTCGCTTGCGCTGTTCTGCGGCAATAACGAGATTGAGGCGATGTCCGTCAACTGGATGTTTTTCTCGCGCTATATCGACGTGGCGGAACCGTTTTTCTATTACGACCTGAAAAAAATCGTGCAAGAAAATTCCGACGTAGCGTATATCCCCGGCAGCCCGTCGGGCGTGTCGTATATGTTCGGATACGCCGCGGACAACGTCGGCGACGCGCATATCTGGGCAGTGTGGCACGGTATGAAGCCCGCGACTTATTTCAAAAAACGTCTGCCGCGCTTTGCAAGCGAATTCGGCATGATGAGTCTGCCGTCCGAAAACAGCATGAAAAAAATTCTCGGCGACGACGAAAATATAAATTCCAAAAAACTGAAAGCCCGCGACTTTTCACAAGCAGGCGTCGGCAAAATCAAGTATTATACCCTTGAAAGGTTCAACGCGCCGAAAGATATTTTGGGCTGGGTTTACGCCTCGCAAATCGCACAGGCGGAAGGTCTTCGCGAAGGGGTGTCGCATTTCAGGCGCAATAAGCCCACCGTGAACGGCACTATCGTCTGGCAACTCAACGACGTGTTCGAGGGGCTCAGCTGGTCGGTAAGAGATTTTGACGAAAGTATTAAAGCGGCGGGGTATTATTTAAGGCGTTATTATGCGCCCGTCGCAGTCAATATCGACGCCGTGGACGGCGGCTTTTACGTCCACACTTTCAACGACACAAATAAGGATATTTCGGCAAAACTCACGTTTAAGGTGTGCAATTACGACGGTGAAGTGCTTGTTGAGAAACATAGCGACATTACACTTGTCGCCGGAGAAAGCAAAATGCAACTTGCACAAGGTATGGCAATCGTGAGAAATCAGAACAAACGTTTAAGGTGTTTTGCTTATGCGGAACTTGAAACGGAAGACGGAAAATATACCGACACAAGGCTTGTAAGACGGGAAAAATACGCGCGACTTTTGCACCCCGTCATCAAAAGAGAATACGACTTTATCCGCGATGGCGTGCTTAAAATCACACTTTCAACGGACGTGTTTGCGCGCGGCGTGTTCATCAGAAACAACATTAACGGCGCAAAGTTTTCGGACAACTTCTTTGACCTTGTCCCCGGCGAAACAAAGGAAATCACGGTAAATCTCGGGCGCACTTGCCCCATAAACGGTCTTGACGAATCGCTGCCGATAACGTCCGCCGCCGACATCGAAATCAAGGGAAATTCCGCCGCCGCGTTCTTCACAAGGCTTTTCGTGTCGCTGCACCCCGTAAACTTCTTTAACAGTATTTATTACAGAAAGATCCCGCGTGACGTAAGGAAACGCATCGTCGCGTTTTTCGACGAACAGGAAAAAGAAAAAGAAGAATAAAAGCACAAAGAAAAACCACCGGGAAAAACACCCGATGGTTTTTTTGATTTTCGCCGCTTATTCCACGACGATTTCTTTTATCATGACTTCGTTGCCCCTTAAAAGATAAGTCCTTTCGCTTTTGCAATACGGGCAGATTTTACCGTATTTGACCGTTTCGTATTCTTTCTTGCAGTCTTCGCAGTACGTCACGGCTTTCACCGGTTCGATTTCCAGCACGCAACCTTTCAGAAGTTCCGTACGGTTTGCGTTCCAGTTCCAGCAATCGATAAGCTGGTCGTTGACGACCGTCGATACTTCGCCGATTTGCATGACGACTTTTTGAACTTTCGTCGCCTTGTTTTCGACCGCGACGTCGCGCACTATGTCCGCGATATGGAAGACCACCCCGAGTTCGTGCATAAATTACTTATCCTTTTTGGCTTGTTTTGCCGCTTTTTTCGCAGCCTTATGGCGTTTTTGCGAAGCCTTTTCTTCGGGCGTTTTCTTGCCGAATGCGATTTTCATACCGCGTTTTATGGCATACGGTAAAATCTCCTTGAACTTATCTTCGCTTCTGCTCATCTTGGAGCATTCGGGATGTTCGCGATGCAGATGGATTGCGTCGAATTCGCACTTCGTGGTGCAGATACCGCAGCCGATACATTTGTTTTCGTCGACGATGCTCGCGCCGCAGCCCAGACACCTTGACGCTTCGATCCTGACCTGTTCTTCGGTGAGAGTGCCGTGCAGATCGCGGAAGGAGTGCTTGTCGCCGTCGAGTTCTTTCGCTTCCTGTCTGCCTGCCGTATCGTAGCTGTCGATGACGATGTTGTCTTTGTCAAGCTCGACAAACTGTCTTCTGTTGCGGCCGATAGTCATGCTCGTGCCGGGCTGTACGAAACGATGCAGCGATACCGCCGCGTTCTTGCCCGCTTCGATTGCGTCGATTGCGAATTTCGGTCCGCTGTACACGTCGCCGCCGACGAAAATGTCGGGTTCCGCCGTCTGATAAGTCAGAGAATCCGCAACGGGATAATTACCGTGATGGAACTCAACCTTCGTGCCTTTCAGCAAGTCGTTCCAGACAACGGACTGACCGATTGCGAAGATAACGTGTTGCGCCTCGACCGTAATCGTGTCGTTTTCGTCGTATTGCGGGTTGAAGCGATTTGTATTCGGGTCGATGACCGACAGGCATTTCTTGAACACGACCGCTTTAACGTTGCCTTTTTCGTCTTTCAGAATCTCTTTGGGACCCCAACCGTTGTTGATCGAGATGCCGTCTTCGAGCGTTTCTTTGATTTCGTTTACGGACGCGGGCATTGTTTCGCGCGATTCGAGGCAGTACATGCCGACGTTGTCGGAGCCGAATCTGACCGCCGTGCGAGCGCAGTCAACCGCAACGTTGCCGCCGCCGATGACAACCGTCTTGCCGACAAGTTTTCTGTCGTGGTTTTCGGTTGCGTCGTGCAGGAACGATACAGCCATATCCGTGCCGATCGCGTCTTCGCCGGGTATGCCGGGGAGTCTGCCGCCCTGGCAGCCGATTGCAACGTAAAACGCCTTGTAGCCTTGTTTTCTGAGTTCGTCGATGGTGACGTCGGTGCCGACGTTCACGCCGCATTTAATTTCGACGCCGAGTTCGCGCAGTACGTCGATTTCAGCCTCGATGACGTCCTTTTCGAGTTTATAGGAAGGAATACCGTAAGTGAGCATTCCGCCGGGACGCGCGTTCTTTTCAAACACGGTGGGCTTGTATCCTTTCGTCGCAAGATAGTATGCACAGGAAAGTCCAGCAGGTCCCGCGCCGATGATTGCGATTTTTTCGGACCATTGCTTATCGACGTTCGACGGAATGACGACTTCGGGAACGAATCTCGTTTCCGCGTGCAGGTCTTGTTCCGCGATGAACTTCTTGATGTCGTCGATTGCAACGGCTTCGTCGATGGTGCCCCTTGTGCAGGCGGCTTCGCAACGCTTATTGCAGACGCGTCCGCAGATTGCGGGGAACGGATTGTCCTTTTTGATAAGTTCCAACGCTTCCCTGTACTTGCCTTCTTTGGCTTTTCTTATGTAGCCCTGAACCGCGATGTGAGCGGGACATGCAACCTTACAAGGCGACGTACCCGTTTCGTAACAGTTGATGCGGTTGTTGTCGCGGTAATCTTCGTCCCACTTGTCGGGTCCCCAGCTGAGGTTGTCGGGGAGTTCGTGCTTCGGATATTTGATTTCGCCCTGTTTCGTGCAAAGTTTTTGTCCGAGTTTTACCGCGCCGGCGGGGCAGTATTCCACGCACTTGCCGCACGCCACGCATTTGTCTTTTTCAACCCTCGCGACGTACGCGCTTCTGGACATATTAGGAGTGTTGAAAAGTTGCGACGTACGCAACGCGTTGCAGATATTGACGTTGCAGTTGCAGATTGCGAAAATCTTGTTTTCGCCGTCGATATTCGTGATCTGATGCACGAAACCGTTCTTTTCGGCATTTTTCAGAATTTGCATTGCCTCGTCGTAAGTGATATCGCGGCCCTTGCCCGTTTCGCGGCAGTAATCCGCCATATCGCCGATACCGATGCACCATTCTTCACAGCTGTCGCCGCAGCCTTCGCCCAGTTTCGCCCTGCCGTAACGGCACGAACAAATGCCTACGCCAAGGTGACCTTCGTACTTTTTGAGCCAATACGAAATATGCTCGATATCCATTGTGCCGTTTTCCATCTCGATTGCTTTCTCGACGGGGATAACGTGCATACCGATTCCCGCGCCTCCCGGGGGAACCATAGGCGTGACCATTGTCAGGGGAAGATACGTCATACGCTCGAAGAACATCGCGAGTTCCGGATGATCGTCAAGCTGCTTCTTTATCATGTTCGTGAATTCCGCAGAACCGGGAACGAACATCGGTAACGTATAACGACGGATTTTCTTTGCGCCCTTAATGGGACCGTTGTGGTCGTAATTGTCGCCGTAATCGTATTCCAGAATACCGATTTTGCTCATGTCGTCAAGCAACTTTTGAAGCTTTTCTTTCCCGAGTTCGGGATTCTTTGCAAGAAGGTCTTCAAACGTGTAGTGATGACGCACTTTCATTTTCAGCGCGACGTCCGCCATTTCGTCGGTAACCACGCAGGCAAGTCCCCAGTATTCGGGATCGTTTACCGTGACGCCCAGAATCTTATGGTCGACGCAGTCGGTGATCTTTCTTGCGAGTTTGAGAATTTTTTCACGCGGATTGGGATCGCCCATAAACTCCGGTGTGTAGGCTTTACTCATCTCTGCCATTGCTGTTTTCTCCTTTGAAAATTTGTTTTATAAATTTCGTTTCGAGCGCGGCTTTTCGTCGCCCTTCCTTGCACATACGATAAATACTGCGCGCGGTGGGGCTTCAAAATTTTTGCGTCGTTAAAACCTTTTTTGTAAAATTCGGGTGTTTTTGATACGTCCTTTTTTGCAAGAATTATCGGATTTTCCGTCCGAAATTGCCGCATTTTCAATATAGCTTTAATATAATATCTTTAATATATTTTTGCTTACACTATGAATAATAATACGGAAATTAGGGAATGTAAAGTATTTGCACGATTTTTTGTGATTGTAAAGATTTGGTAGAAAACCGAAAAATCCTATCACCCGCGCCTTTTTTCAACAAAAAACCGCCAGCATCCGGACGGTTTTGTTTGTTGTTTTTTGACTTTGCGGTTACTTCTTTTTAAGAACGTCGTCGAAGAGTTTCAGGTTGTCGAAAGACGGTTTGTACTTGCCTTCTTCGATGCCGCGGATTATTTCGACCGCCCTGTCGTTGACGGGAGTCGGCACGCCGACCTTTCTTCCGTACTCGCTCACGACGCCGTTGATTGCCTCGACCTCGCAAGGTTTGCCCTTTTCGATATCCTGCAACATACTTGCGCGGATAAGGCGGTGTTTTTTGATTGCGACGGGAATTATCGCAAACGAGATTTTTTGTTTGATCGGGTTGTTGTAATCCAGAAGTTTTACGACGTCTTTGCCCTGAATCGGCTCAATATGAATGCCGCCCGCGCGGGTTGAGTCGATGATTTCTTTTATGATGCGTTGCGCGCAAAGTCTGCTTTTTTTGTTGTCCGCGACCTCGCCGAAATTGCAGCCGAGCACCGCCGACATTCCGCTGAATGCGGAGTTTACGAGAAGTTTTGACCACCTTACCCCTATGAAATTGTCTTCAACCTCGACCTTGCCCATAATGGACAGTATGCGGACGATTTCCTTGAAATGCTTGTCTTCCTGCGCTTTTTTATTGAGTGCGCCGAGCGCGAAAACCAAAGCGTCGGGCTCCGACGTGAGTTCGCTGACGCCGGGAGCGGTCATTTGCGCGCCCCAACCGATTGCACAACCGTACGTCCTGTCTTCGCCGATTATTTCGGACACGCTGTGTTCCGGAAGACCGTTTTGCATCGTACATATAACACCGTCGTCCGCCAAAAAGTTTGTGAGCATTTTCACGACTTCTTTGTTGTTGAGTTGCTTTGTCATAAGGAAAATAATATCGTATTTTTCCTTCATTTCTTCGGGCAGCATCGCGTTGACTTTCACGTTGAAATTCGCTGTCCCCGTGATGGTTGCGCCGTGCTCTTTCAACGCGGCGACGTGCGCTTTGTTCCTGTTGACAAGGTCGATTTCCTCGCCGCTTTTCGCGACGTATGCTCCAAGTACCGTTCCGAGCGAACCCGCTCCGTAAATGCAAACTTTCATATTAACTCCTTAAAATTTTCAATCAAAGATATTTTACCACGAAAAATCCTTATTTACAACGGTTGAAAATAATTTATTCATTTTTCGCGGCATTTTCACGGCAGCGGTCTTTCAAAAGTTTCGGCGAAATCTCGTTGACAACCGCCCTTTACTTCTATATAATGCAATCAAATGAATAATCTCGCCGCCGGGTGAGCGCGTCAAATTGCATCGTTAGGCCTTTGAAGATGCAACCTGCCGCTTTTTTATTTGTGGAGAAAAAATGAAAAACCAGACCTTGAAAGAATTTTTTAAATACGTGTCGGCAAACGTGATTGCCATGATCGGGCTGTCCTGCTATATTCTGGCGGACACGTTTTTCATTTCTTTGAGTCTCGGGAAAACCGGGCTTGCCTCGTTGAATCTGGCAATGCCTTCGTTCAGTATCGTTTTTTCAATCGGTCTTATGTTCGGCATCGGCGGAAGCACGAAATTCGCCATATACAAAGGCGCGGGGGACGTCAAAAGCGCAAACAGAGTGTTCACTCACACCGTTTTTGTCGTCGCGTGTTTTGCGGTCGTATTCGTGCTTCTCGGCGCGTTTTTAAGCGGTCCCGTGGCGTCGCTTCTCGGCGCGGACGGCAAAACGTTTTCGGGGAGCAAAACCTACGTGCAGATTATACTTTGCTTTGCGCCCTTTTTTATGTTCAACAACGTTCTGCAAAACTTCATCCGCAACGACGGCGCGCCCAGACTTGCGATGACCGCGTCGCTTCTCGGCAACCTTTTCAACATCGTTTTTGACTACGTTTTTATTTTCCCATGCAAACTCGGCATGCTCGGCGCCGCCCTTGCGACAGGCATTTCGCCCGTAATCAGCATGCTTATTCTGATGATTTTCTTTTTCCGAAAGAAAAACACGTTCCGTCTTGAAAAGACGAAACTATCTCTTAGCGTGTTCGGCGAGATAATCTCGCTGGGACTTGCTTCGTTCATTGCGGAGTTCGGCTTCGGACTCGTGATGATGCTCATCAATAAGTTGTTCAAGTCGCTTGGCGGGGATACGGCGGTTGCGGCGTTCGCCATCGTCGTCAACGTGTTTTACGTGATAAACGCGATTTTCAACGGGATTTCGGCGGGCACCCAGCCTATAATCAGTTTTTCATACGGACAGCACGATTTCACGAGAATACGACAGGTGCTGAAATATGCCCTGATTACAATCGGCGCGACCGCCGCCGTCCTGTACGTTGCGCTGTTTTTCTCGGCGGACGGCATCGCGGCAATCTTCAACACGGAAAAAGCGGAAGACCTTCAAAAACTTGCCACGACCGGCATAAAACTGTATTTCATTTCTTCGCTGTTTTCGGGGTTCAATCTGTTATTTTCGTCATACTTTTCGGCGTCCGACAAAGGCGTATGTTCGCAAATCATCACCCTTCTGCGCGGAGTCGTGCTGATTATTCCGCTTGCTTATCTTTTCGCACATCTTTGGAAAATCACGGGGCTTTGGCTCGCAACGCCCGCCGCCGAAATGCTGACGCTCGTTGCGGCGATTATCATATTCTTTGTCACACGCAAAAAACGCGCCGACGCGGAAATCCCCGCCCCCGTTTCGGAACAGGAATAATCCGCCGTACGCGTTCCCGTTTTTTTCTGATTTTATTTTTTCTTTCCTTTTGTTTTCTGTTTTTTGACGGTAACGACAAGTATTATCGTCGCGATAACAATCATCCCAATGCCAGTGGACAATATTATGATGATTTTGGTAACCTTTCCGAGCGGCGGCTTGTACCTTTCGGGATTTTCCGACGCGCAAAGGAAAAGCGTGAGATCGCCGTCGGGCAGTTTTTCAAAACGCGCCTCGTAAACCCCGCCTCGGTCTGCGATTCGTCATACGGAACGAATCCGAAGGGAAACCGGCATCTTGTTTCGACAGTCAGATTTGTCGGATTGCGGAAAGTGTATTCGGCTGTAACTATGCCCCGCCTGTCGTATTCCTGCACGGGGATAAATCGGTCGGCGGAATAAATATGAAAAGTCAGATCTTCCGTGTCGACGACTATCGGACTGTTTTCGGTCTTGACGATAACCCCGCTTGAATCGTAGCCTTTCGTTCTCTCGGCGCGGAATTCGCTTCCGAGACGGCGGACGGCAAGAATACGATCGACGAAAATAACGTCAACGCCATGGTCAGAAGAAGGATTATCGTCTTTGTCCGGGTTTTCATTTTTGTCCTATTCTATTTCGGAAAACAATTCTTTTCCAACTCCGCATACGGGACAGACGAAATCGTCGGGCAAGTCTTCAAACTCCACAAGCGGAATCCCGTTTTCCTTGCAACTTTCTTCGTCATATACCCAACCGCATACTTCGCAAATGTACTTTTTCATTTTCTTTCTCCTTTTGGTTTATTTGTATTTGATTTATTTCATAAGTTCAAACGCCGACGCGTCGTGCTTGCATATCGGACAAATGAAGTCGGGCGGCAGTTCTTCGCCCTCGAAAACGTAGCCGCACACTTTGCAAACGTACGATTTCTTCTTTGGCGCGACGGGCTTCGGCTTCACGTTTTTCTGATATTCCGTATAAGTAAGCGTGTCGAGATCGGAAAACACCGCCGCTTCTTCGACGGAACAAACGAACATGTCGTGCGTGCCGAGGTCGATTGTCTGCTCCACCGCAAGGGATATGAACGCGTTGCAAAACTCCGGCATTACGACAAGCCCGTTTTCGCTCCTTTTCGGCGTTTCTCCGAAAAACTTATCGACAGTTTTGCCGCTTTGGAAACCGAATCTCTTGAAAACGTCAAAGGTCGCGTCGACCGACAAGCAGTTGATGTTCATTTTCAGCGTTTCCAGAATCGTCCCGCACGAGTAATTCTGTTTGTTTACGCAAACGGCGACTCTCAACGGATTGCTTGTGACCTGCATTACGCTGTTTACGATGCAGCCGTTGTCTTTTCTTCCGTCGTTGGTGGTCAGAACGTACAGCCCGTAGCCGATTCTGAACAATGCGGAAAGGTTAATTTTCTCTTTTTCGTTCGTCATATTTATTCTCCTTTGTTTAATTCTCGTTGTTTGTTCGCGCCGTATACAACCGCCGCCGCGCCGCACAAGGACGCATAGTATCCAAGCCCCGAATATTCGATTTTGACGGTTTTATCAATCGGAAGAAACAGTTTATCGTTGATTTCTGCAATAATGTCGTCTTTGAACAGGTCAAGGCTTTGGGATACTCTGCCGCCAAGATAACATACGTTCACGTCAAGAAGAGTCGCGGCTTTCGCAATGACCGCACCCAGTGCTTTTGCCGCGCGCCGCCCACCATAACTTTTGATCCTCCGATGTCGATTGCAAGACGCTTTTCCATTTTTCTTCTGCTTTCAGATTCCTGTCAAAAGATAATCCGTACTTGCTTTTCATGGACTTTTTCGGTTTTCTGCAACAAAAAAGTGAAAGGAAATAAAATTTATTCCGATTGCGCTTTGATAATTCTTCTCATAGGCGGTTACCTCCGTCGCGGGGTAAACTTCCGATTAAAAATAATTGTCGTTTGCTCCTTCCAGTTTTAGGTATAAATATTTTATCACTAAACTTCGTTTTTGTCAATTTGTCGCGGTATGTCCGTAAGGCGTTGTTTTCGCTTCTCAAAGGTGCTCGCGGTTCTTTTTACCGTTTACGTTTCCGAGCGTTATTTGGACAACCGCCCCGTTTTTCGTTGCTTTTTACGCCGTCGGTTTATCTTAACGCTTTATCTTCCTTATGAATGATTCCGCCGTTTGTCGCGTCGATGCGGTAAGTCCACTGCGTTTGTCCGTCGTTGAACACGAGATTGAAATACGGGGTTTTGATGCCGCCGTCAACCAGCTCTTCCACGGTGAAAACGACCTTTGAGTTTTCTTCAATCGCGGCGTCCTTCAAAGCGGATTCCTTTGCTCTTTCGATATTGATATATCTGCGGTTGTAAATCACTTCGCCGGTCTTTGCGTCGATTTTATAGCTGAACTGGTACTTTTCGATGTAAAATTCCAAAACCCAGCACGGGCGTCCCGAATTTCTGCTCAACACTTCTTTGGTAAACACGACTTCGACTCCTTTCGGAATTTCCGCGTCCGTTAGAGCTATCTCTTTTGCCTTGTCCAGAGAAACCATAAGGGCTTCTGCGTTGCTGTACATAATGCTGCCGTCCGTCGCGTCGATGCGGTAAGTCCACTGAGTTTTCCCGTCGTTGAACACGAACAGATAGTACGGGGTTTTAATGCCGCCGGCAACCAGTTCTTCCACGGTGAAGACAACCTTGCTGCCGTCGGAAAGGACCGTATCTTGCAGCGCGATCGTTTTGGCTTTCTCAATGCTCACGTAGCGGGTGCTGAATAAGATTTCTCCCGTTTCGGCGTCGATGACGTAGGAGTATTGATAATTTTCGTTGTAAAACTCAATAATCCAGCACGGGCGTTCGGGACCTTTGTTCAATTCTTCCTTTGTGAAAGTAACTTCGTTTTCGTCCGTTATGCCGGCGTCTTTCAACGCGATTTCTCTTGCTTTCTGCAACGAGACGAGTAACGCGACTTCGCTCTTGTCAAGCACGTGACCTAACGTTGCGTCGATACGATAAGTCCACTGCGTTTTGTCGTTATTGAACACGAGATAGAAATACGGGGTTTTAATGCCGCCGCCGACGTATTCTTCAATGGTGAACGTGAGTTTTGAAAATTCCTCAAAGACACCTGCGTCTTGCGCCGCGATTTCTTTTGCTTTCCTTATGTCGATATGGTATTCGAAAAAGAACACCTCGCCGGTTTTGGCGTCGATTTTGAAAAAGTATTGGAACTTTGTCGTATAAAATTCCAGAATCCAGCACGGACGTCCCGAATTTCTGCTCAATTCTTCTTTGGTAAACACGACTTTTTCTTCGTCGTTATCGGCAAGCCCCGCGAATTTCAGAGCGATGCTTCGAGCGTCTTCCAAAGATATGAACAATGCCACTTCGTTTTTGTCGAGAATGTCGCCGTTGATCGCGTTGATAAGGTATGTCCACTGCGTGTTTTTGTCGTTGAACACGATGCGATAATAAGGATATTTCGCGCCGATGTCGATAAGCCTTGCTTCGGTAAATTCCACTCTCGTTGTGCAGCCGGAGTCACTTAATGCGATCGCTTTGGCTTTTAAAATGCCGATATAGCCGGAAACGATAATTTTGGAATCGATATCTTTCTGCAACCAGACAAGCTCGTCAAGGGGCAGATTTGCAAGTTCTTCTTCGGACATGCTGCTGTTTTTCTTTGCGTCGGCGATAAGTTGGGCTTTGCCTTGCGATACGCCGTATTTTTTCGCGATAGCGGCCGTTTCGTCGTTGACCGCAGCAGGCGCGTAAACCACCGTGTGGACGGACTTGGTTTTTTCAAGCGCACGCCGCACGTTCTCGGACACGGACTCTTTCAGTCTGGCGTTTTCGCTCAGCTTTTTGTCGAATGAAATCAGCACGGTATCGTTGCTTTCCATAAAGCCCGCCGCCTTGTATGCTGCAACGGTAAGAGCCACCGCTGTATCGAGACTTTGCCCTTTCAGCGCGACTTTTGCAAGCGCGCCTTCCGCGTCGTCGTTCAGGAAGCGAACTTCTTTTACTTTTCCGTTTCGGGTGATCGTGTATTCAACCCCCGGGTTGATTTCCATCGTTATCGTGCCCGCCGCCGTGTTTCCGACCGCAATCGGGGTAATCACGCCGACCGCAAGCAATAACACAAGACACGCCGCCACTGCCACCGCCATACGGCTGAACTTTACTCGTTTTTGTTTTGCCCTGACCTCGGGCTTTGCGTCCGCAATCATCTTATCGTCAATCTGACCGATTGCGTTCAATAATTTTTCCTTCTTCATAGGTAGATTTCCTCCTTTTCGAGATTTTTTTTGAGATCGACGCGCATACGATACAAAATGGCCTTGACCTTGCTTTCGCTCATATCGTGCATTTCGGCGATTTCGCGGACGGGATACATATACCAGTATCTTTGCACGAATAAGTTGCGTTTCGTTTTGTGCTGGGCGCGTAAAAAGTTGTTTATCACTGCAACGAGATGCGCTTCGTCCATCGCCGTCTCGACGCCGCTTATGTCGGGAACACAGTTTTCAAGCTCGGACAAAACGATTTCCACCTGTCCGTTCCCGCGCTTTGCAGCCGATTGCCGCTTATAGCGATTGATGGCGAGGTTGCGGGCGATTTTTCCGAGAAACGCCGTCAGGTTGCCGGGCTTTTGCGGGGGGATACTGTTCCAGGCGCCAAGGTAAGTATCGTTAACGCATTCTTCCGCATCGAAATGATTGAAAAGAATGTTGTAAGCGATGGTATGGCAGTATTTCCCGTACTTTTCCGCCGTGACGGATATCGCGCTCTCGTGCCGCTCCCAAAACAATTCGATAATTTTTTGGTCGTTCATTTTGCTTCTCCTTCGACGTCGAAAAACCGTTTGCGATTTTGTCGACGATCAAACGCTGCGTCTAACTATAAAGACAACAAAAAATCCGCGTCGTTGCGTGAAAGTTAAAAAATCTCAAAAACTTTTCACGCGGCGCGGATTATAAAGTGGATTAAATTTGTTTTCGCTTTTAACTTTCCGTTTATATTCACTCCTAACGTTATTATAATATAAAATACGAAAAATTAAAAGAGGTTTTATGCCAGAATCGACACCGACAGCAGGCAGAAAATAATGAGCGACAGCGCGTCCCGAGTGCCGATTTCGTTCAGCGCAAGCGACCTGATTATGGTGACGGACGCCTGCGAGCCGGAGTTCACGCCGCAGGCGGCACGATGCACCGTGTCGTGCAAAATCCCTGTTTCGGAGCATAGAGAAACAGGGATTTGTTCTTGCCTTTTGCAAAGCAGTCCGTGTGAAATATTTTTATGCTTTGCAAAAGCCTTCGGGCAGCCGCTAAAAACGACGCACCGTGTCGTTTTCTTTACGCTCTCGTTCAAATCCCTGTTGTTAAGTGTCGTAAAACAAAAACGGACAAGCGAGTTTGCTTGTCCGTTTTGTTTGGCGGAAAGCCAGCATTTTTGTACTCACCCTTAGTGTTTTTATTGGCAGGCTTTTCGGCCTGCCGTACTTTTTCTTCAATCTCATCAATATCATCAGGCGGTCGTTTCTTTGTAATAGGAGTATCAATAAAGTTGAATGTGATGACCACTTTGTCTTCATATAAGACGATTTCACGAATTAAGTTGCGCACAATAACTTTACGCACCTCATTACTTTCAATATCGCCACACACCGCTTTTCGGAAGAAGTCCATCATCAGTTCAGGCGTGACATAGCTATATGTTCGTTGCTTTGCTTGCTCAATATCGAAGTCGTATTGAGATATTTGAGTTTCGAGTTCTTTCAGCCTGACTTTTGTTTGCTCTGTAATAATTCCTTGCTCAATTGCCGAGATTAAGTTTTTTGATGCTTTTAGCGCCTCGGCTCTTTTTTTCTCCAAAGACTTTATAATGGCACTTTCTTGTGTTTCATTTTTATGCAGTTTGCAAATGTATTCCATAAGTGCGTTCAGGTCTTCGTTATCAAAAAGCATTTTCCAAGTTTCAGTGAACACTAGGTCTTCCAATTCTTTTCGATGAATAGAGAGCGTTCCGCAATTATGCTTTTTCCTGCGTTTGGATAGGCAAGTATAATACTTGTAGACAGTACCCCATCGGTTTGTAGAAGTAATACCCACCATAAATTCCTTGCAATTACCGCATATGAGTTTTCCCGAAAGCAAGTAGTCAAACTTTTCTTTCTTGCTTCCCGGTCTATGCTTGTTTGCATTTCGTATTGATTGAACGGTCTGCCACGTAGTTTCATCGATAATAGCAGGGTATATGTTTGTGTAGACCGTATCGCCGTGTTTGACTTTTCCGATGTATTTTGTGTTTTGAATAATCTTATAAATTTTCTTGTCGTCAAGATAATGACCTGCCTTTGTTCGAATACCTCGAGAAATTAAATCGTCCGCAATACTTTTTCCCGTTTCACCTTTGGAGAAACGTCTGAATATCTCCCGCACAATGTCCGCCTCAAACGGATCTACAATATTCTTTTTGTCTACCACTTTGTAACCAAAGATTTGAAATCCGCCCGTGAAATTTCCCTTTCGGTAACTTTCGTTCAAGCCGCGGTGTACTTTTTGAGAAAGCTCCGCCGAATAGTATTGGTTCATACCTTCAAGCAAACTTTCAAGAATAATTCCTTCCGGGCTATCCGGTATGTTCTCCATAACAGACAATAATTTGACTCCGTTCTCTTTCAAGGTGTGTTTGTGGATAGTTGTTTCATATTTATCTCGTGAGAAACGGTCTAACTTGTACACCAAAACGTAGTCCCATTGACGCTTGTTGCTGTCTTTTATCATACGCTGAAAGTCAGGGCGCATATCGTTGGTTCCCGTCATTGCGCGGTCAATATATGTATCGACGATTAAAATATCGTTATTTTTTGCAAAGTCCTGACAAACGCGAAGTTGTCCTTCGATAGATTGCTCGGTTTGGCTATCGCTGCTATACCTAGCATAAATAACTGCTGTTTTCATAATGCTTTTTGCTCCTTTTCTTTTTTGTCTTTCGACGGAAACCGTTACATCCGATTTGGGCGAACGTTGCAAGGAATAAGTAAAAAATATAGGGCGATTTCTTGTATCTTGAAAGTTCTCACTATATTTTTTACCCTTGCAACGGTTCGGTCGGTGTTTCGCACGATTAGAGTTTTAAGACCGAAATCGGATAGGCTTTCCGCAAGAAAGAAAAAACGTTACGTTTCTTTCCTCTTGGCAAAAAGATTACGAGTTAAAGTCGCAAAATCTTTGCGAGTTTGAAAAAAATCTTTCAAAAAAATATTTGAAGTCGCAAAAAACTTGCGAGTTAGATTGCTATCCTTGCATCAAGAAAAACAGGAGGCAGTTTTATGAAAGAGAATATAAAAGATAAATTGAAAACAGAAACAATTGGAGTGCCGAGCATAAAAGCTCTATCCCCGGACGACAAAAAAGCATTTGCATTAGCTTTATTATCTTGTGCTATTGATTATTACAAGGATAAAGACTTAACAACAATAGCCGCACAAAACCACTAATCTAAAAACTGATAAAGGAAAGATGACTTCCACACAAAGCCGTCTTTTCTTTTTATTAAGGTGTCGCATAATTTGCACAGGTATAACTTTACTTATGTGAAACAATTTGATATAATATAGGTGACTATAATGGGAGAATTGTAGGTACGGCTAAATGAAACAAGAAAAAGCATACAAAATTAAGCTTGTGAAGATTCTCGAAATACTCCGTCAAGATTCAGACGAAGATAACTACATTGAATCCACCGAGATTCTATCCAAACTTGCCAAGATGGGTGTAGAGTGCGACAGACGTACACTATACGGAGATATTGACGTTCTCAATGATTTTGGATATGAAGTTCTGTGTGAGAAAGCACCGGGAAAGCCAAATAAATATTGCGTGGTTGACCGTAGTTTCGATGTTCCAGAACTTCGCATTCTTATGGACGCAGTTCAGGCATCGAGCTTTATTACGCCTAAGAAAACCGAAGAATTGGTAGATAAGATTGCAGACCTTGGTGGTAGCCATAGATCCGAACTGTTACGTAGCAATATTGTCAAGTTCAATACTACAAAAAGTACCAATGAAAATATCTTCTATACGATTAGCGAAATAAATGCAGCAATAGAGAACGATAAGAAGGTGTCTTTTGAGTATTTTGATTTCAATTCCAAGCACGAACGTGTTTACAGACGCAACGGCAAACGGTACTTCGTGAACCCCCTTGCCACTATTTATGATGACGATAACTACTATTTGGTGTGCTATTACGGAAAATACGAAGGCGTAGTTCATTACCGTATTGACCGAATGGACCACGTGCAAATGGTAGCAGATCAGCCGAGAGAGCCGTATAAAGGTGAAGCCATTGACCTAAAACGTCACAAAAAGACATTGTTTGGTATGTTTCAAGGCGAAGAACAATTAGTTGAGTTTCAAGCGGATGAAAGCATACTTGATACGATTTTTGACGTATTCGGAAATAAAGTTGAGCTTATACCTACCGATAACGGAAAACTACATTTCAAAGCGGCAGTCCAGCTAAGTCCTACCTTTTTCGGTTGGTGTTTATCTTTCGTAGATAAATTGCAAGTGACAGGGCCGGACGAAGTAGTCCAAAAAATGAGAGAGTATCTTAAAACGCTAATCCAAAGCTACTCTGTATAATTTTTTCGTGGCTCATTCTCTATTTTTTAGAGATAATCTTGACAGACAGTCTCAATATATGATATACTGTATAAAATAATTATTCTATCTTGGGAGTACTGTGTATGTCTGTTAGTTACAAAAAGCTTTGGAAAATACTTATTGATAGAGATATGCGAAAAGAAGACTTAAGAATAGCCGCGGGATTAACAACAACTACCATTGCTAAACTCGGGAAGAATGAGACGGTTCATTTGGATATCATCTTAAAAATATGCAAAGTTCTTGACTGTGATATCAATGATATTATGGAAATTGTAAAAAGATAAGGTTTTCGTAAACATTTCGATTAGGAGAACATCATGGATAATATAAAAGTTTGGGGAATTCATACGCAAGACGACAGATTGTTTCTTGATGAGAACGTCATAGCAATCGGGTGGAAAGCAATGGGAGATTTGTCCAAGATTAAGCAAGACAAAGACTCTTTCAAAGAAAAATATAAAACGGTTTATCCTTCAGCTTCCAAATACAGTGTCGGAAACTGTGTTGGTTCATTATTCCGCTTTGCTGTAGAAATGAAAGTTGGAGATTATGTCGTTTTCCCGTCTAAATGTAATCGTGAAATTAATATCGGCAAAGTAGAAAGCGAATATTTTTTTGATGGCTCAGAAGTTGAATACGTTCAAAAAAGAAAAATTAAGTGGCTAAAACATTTGCCCAGAACTGCTTTTACACAAGGTGCCTTGTATGAAGTTGGCGCCTTCACCTCGTGCTTTTCGGTTTCCAAATATGCCGACGAATTTTTGAAAACTTTAGATAAAGATTTTAAGATAAAAGAAAAAGTAAGTGAGACAGACGAAACGGTATTACATACTGCTGAAGATATTGTAGATAATACGAAAGACTACATCTTAAGAGAACTAAATAGGCAATATAAAGGCTATGACCTTGAAAATTTTGTTGCGGATCTATTAAATGCAATGGGTTATATTCCCAAAGTCTCGCAACATGGTGGCGACCACGGTATTGATATAATCGTGTATAAAGATGAATTACCACCGAGAATTCTTGTTCAAGTCAAAAGTCAATATGATGGTATCACCGAAGCTTTAGTTTCGTCATTCGCAGGCGCGTTAAGTCCCGGTGATTACGGGGTGTTTGTTACATTATCCGATTTCAAGCCACACGCTTTGAAATATCTCCAAAACCATCCAAACATCAAAGGGATAAACGGAGCGGAACTTGTAAATTTAATCCTTAAATATTATGATAAGTTAAGTGATGAAAGCAAGTCCAAAATCCCATTGAAGATGGTTTACATCCCGAACCCGGCGGAAACAGAAGAATAATTTTTTATCCGCAAACTTCCGATAGTTCGATATTATCGGAACAAAAAAGATTGTAGGAGGTTTCTTTTCAATGACGCCTGAACAGTTAGCTCGCGTAAAAATAGATAAACAATTAAATAATTCCGGTTGGGATATTGTATCCAGAATAGACTATTTGCCTAATAGTACCGTGGCTGTAATGGAAGGTTTGATGCAGGGCAATACAGAAAGCGATTATCTTCTTTTTGTTGAAGGCAAGGCTATTGCGGTTATCGAGGCAAAAAAAGAAGATAATAATCTTGGCTTGATTGTTGCTCAGCAAGCCGAAAACTATGCTCATACCCCTCAATCTTGGTATGGACTTTGGTTCTCCAACTTAATCCCTCTTGTTTATCTTGCAAATGGAAAGAAGATTTATTTTAAAAATCTGCTTATTCCCGATAGCGAATATGAAGAGATTACGGAATTTCACACTCCGAAGCAAATGCTAAAAATTATTGGCAAGAAGTCGGAGTTTGGGGCATTACCTCGAATTGAGAAAAATGGGCTTAGAGATTGTCAATATGATGCGGAAGTAGCGCTTGAAGCCTCTTTCAAAACAGGCAAAAAGAAAGCTCTTGCAGTTTTGGCTACTGGTTCAGGTAAAACATATTTAGCGTGCCTCGCCTCTTATCGTTTATTAAATTACACGCCAACCAAACGTATTTTGTTCTTGGTCGATAGAAACAATTTGGCACGTCAGACCGAAACAGAATTCAGCCTTTTTGACAGAACAGAAAAAGGGCAAACGTTGAGTTCTCTTTATCAAATTAACAGGCTAAAAAAGCCTGAAGACGTTGATGGAGACGTTATTATTTCAACTATTCAAAAACTATTTGCAGTACTAACAGGACAATCTATTTCTGACAGTGACGAAGATGCTGAGGACGAATTGATTTATGCTAAGGAAAACGATAAGTCCGACAAGCCAATTGTTCTTGGCGATGATTTGAAATTGTCTCCTGATTATTTTCAATTTATCATTGTAGACGAATGCCATAGATCGATCTACGGGAAATGGAAATCTGTTCTTGATTATTTCAAAGATGCCCGCGTTTTGGGGCTTACTGCTACTCCTACGCCGGAAGCATACGCTTATTTTAATAAAAATATCATAGAAGAATACACCTATGATGATTCCGTTGTTGATGGCGTAAATGTTCCTGCTCGTGTTTATAGAATAAAAACAGAGGCTTCTGTTCACGGTGGTACAATTAACGAGGGCGAAAAAGTCGTTGAGGAAGCAAAACGAAACGGTCAAACCGGTGAATACATATCAACGGAACGTATCGATTATACAAATAAGCAGTTAGACCGGTCTGTCGTTAATAAAAATCAAATAGAAAGCGTGCTTAAGGCATATAGAGATTCTATTTACGAAGATTTATACCCTGAACGCGATAAAGATTGGCGGTATATTCCCAAAACACTCATTTTTGCAAAGGACGATCACCATGCAACTGAAATTGTCGATATCGTGGAAAAAGTCTTTGGCGAAATGTTTGACGGAGGGAATGTTCCCACCGGCTTCGTGCAAAAAATCACCTATTCTGCCGGAAACTCTAATGATCTCATAAGAGATTTAAGGACAGAAAAGAATTTCAGAATCGCTGTTACGGTGACGCTCGTTGCGACGGGAACAGACGTAAAACCTTTGGAAGTGGTGTTGTTTATGAACGACGTAAAATCAGAGGTTCTTTATACTCAGATGAAAGGTCGTGGGTGTCGGGTAATACAGGATGATAAATTAAAAGAAGTTACGCCCAATGCAACAACGAAAGAGTGTTTCTATATTGTAGATGCCGTTGGTGTCACTGAAAGCGATAAGACATTGCCGAATCCGGGTGGAGATACTCCCAAGAAAAAGGTTTATTCTTTGGAACAGTTGTTAGAAAGACTATCTCATAATGAATTGTCCGATGATAATTTGTCCTTGCTTCGCGCCTATTGTTCTACAATTCAAAGAAGATATGAGAACAGCCAATTGTTTAGCCGGCATTTAGACAAGTTCATTGTTGACTTTGGCTTTGCTCCTAAAACTCTTGCAAACAATATTAATATAGCATTGACGAGAAATCTTTTACCTCCGTTTATTAGCGCATCGAACGATAATACGGAAAGACTTGCGTTGATAGATTGCCTAATTTGCAATCTTGCAGCAAGGAATAAGTTGCTTGAAATGCAAAAGGGATATTATGCTTTCACTCCGGAAAAACCCGATGAGGTTATTTATAAGGGTTTTTCTAAAGAAACTGCAAGGAGTTTTATTGCAACTTTTGAAAAGTACTTAGAGGACAATAAAGATTCAATAGAAGCATTGAGAATAATCTATAATTCTGAAGACACTGTTATTACCTACTCTATGCTTTGCGAACTCCAAGAAAAATTCTTGTCTGAAAACAAATCATATACTCCATATTATATCTGGAGCAATTACAGAACGTTGGACACCGCCGGGCAAGTGGAAGAATTAAACGTTAAGCAAAACGTAAATGCCCTTACTCATTTAATTCAAATCGTAAGGTATGCATTTAAGAAAACTTACGCTTTATCAAGCTTGTTTGGCAGTTATGCTCAAAGATTTAACCTTTATTGCGGTCAGGCTCAACGTGAATTGACTGACGAGCAAAAGAACGTGATGAAGCAAATAGCAGAATACATCGTTCAAGACGGCTCTTTCACAATTCAGGAACTTAATGAGTTTGAACCTGATTTGTGGAAAGCAGCGATCGTTGCTTTTGGAGCTAAAACATTGGCAGTAGAAATGCAAAAACTATCGAAATTCATATTAAAGGCGGCATAAAATGGCAGAATTACAAGTAAAGAGCGAAACAACGTTAGTTAAAAAAGTCTGGGATATCGCAAACGTTCTTGCATCCGCAGGTGTTGGCTTTACCGACTACATAACCCAGCTTACCTATATTCTTTTCTTAAAGATGGACGCTGAAAAAGAAGAATTGGGATTAGGCAGTGCAATTCCCGAAGGGTATAAGTGGAAAGATCTCGTCGGTCTTAACGGTAGCGATTTGGTTGAAAAGTATGAGGAAATCCTTAAAGAGCTTGCAAAGGATAGTGGCTTGATTGGTACTATCTTTACAAAGGCATCTAACAAGATTGATAGCCCTGTTCATCTTAAAAAGGTAATCCAAATGGTTGCCGGCGAAAACTGGTATATGATGGAGGGCGATTTCAAGGGTGCCATTTACGAGGCTATTCTTGAAAAGAACGGACAAGATAAAAAGAGTGGCGCCGGTCAATATTTTACACCTCGTGCACTGATAAAAGCTATGGTTGAAGTTACCAACCCAAGAATTATGGAAACCGTTGCCGATCCGGCTTGCGGTACGGGTGGTTTCTTGCTTGCAGCGTTTGAATATATGAAGCCTCAAAGCAAGGAAATATCCAAGCAAAAGTTTTTGAGAAACAATACTTTTTTTGGCGCAGATAATACTCCTCTTGTTGTTACGCTTGCGTCTATGAACTTGTATTTGCACGATATAGGAACGGATAAAAGCCCTATTGTGTGTCAAGATTCCTTGCTCGATACTTCCGACAAAATGTATGACGTTATCCTTGCAAATCCGCCTTTCGGGACACGTCCTCAGGGAAGCGTCGATGTTTCGGCAAACAGACCTGAGTTTGTAAAAACTTCGGACAATCAGGTTAATTTCTTGCAACATATTATGTCTATTGTTAAAACGGGTGGTCGTGTTGCAGTGGTTCTTCCCGATGGCGTATTGTCGGACGATAAATCTACTGCAAAAGTGCGTGAAAAACTCCTTACCGATTTCAATTTGCATACTATTTTAAGATTACCTACGGGTATTTTCTATGCGAACGGAGTAAAGACAAACGTATTATTCTTTGAAAAGGGTACGCCTACCGAAGATATTTGGGTTTACGATTATAGAACAGGTGTTAAACATACTATGGCAACAAAGCCTATGACGCGTGAGCATTTAGATGATTTTGTTGCTTGTTACTGTTCCGGTCATATTATGGACAGAGTTGCAACTTGCACAGAAGAGAATCCTAACGGTAGATGGAAAAAGTACACCAAAGCAGAGTGGAGCAAGAGAGATAATTATGACCTTGACTTCAAATGGATGAACTTGACGGAAGAAGACGATAGAACAATTCCCGAAATTCTTGCCGAAATGGACGAAAAGGCAAAAGCAATTGCAGGTGCAGTTGCAAAACTTCAAGAAATTCTTGGAGGAATTGACCAGTGATTGACACCAACGCTTTAAGAAAAAAGGTATTAGATCTTGCAATTAGAGGGAAGCTCGTTCCACAAAATCCTGCGGACGAGCCTGCTTCTGTTCTTCTTGAACGCATAAGGGAAGAAAAGCAACGTCTTATACGTGAAGGTAAAATTAAGAAAGATAAAGTTGATTCCATCATCTTCAGAGGTGAGGATAATTGCCATTATGAGAAGATTGGTAAAAATATTGTCCGCATAGATGAAGAATTAAAAGATTTTGATTTTCCGTCGTCGTGGGCTGTATGTCGTCTAATTACAATTGCTGATATTTATAATGGCAATAGCATCAATGAATCAGATAAGAAAAAATACTATACTGGTTTATCAGACGGCTATAATTATATAGGCACTAAAGATATAGGTTTCGACCACATTGTGAACTATGAAAACGGGGTGAAAATCCCTTTTAGTAGTGAAAAATTTCGTATTGCCTATAAAAACTCTCCGTTACTGTGCATAGAAGGCGGCAGCGCTGGTCGTAAAATTGCAATGTTAGAAGAAGACGTTTGCTTCGGTAATAAATTATGTGCTTTTCGTTCTTTTGGAATTGTTCCAAAATATTTGTATTACTATTTGCAATCGCCTTTATTTGTTAGCATATTCAAATCTAAAACGACAGGGTTAATCGGAGGAGTAAGCATTAACACTATTAAAGAGTTGTTTTTTGCAATCCCTCCTCTTGAAGAGCAAAAAAGGATTGTTTCATATATTGAAGACATTTTTAGAATCATTGATTTGATAGAAAAGAATCAAAATGATTACACTGTTTTAGTTGATGTTTTGAGGAAAGCAATTCTTCAATCCGCTATTCAAGGCACTCTTGTTGAGCAGGACGAGAACGATGAGCCAGCATCCATATTATTAGAAAGAATACGAGCTGAGAAAAAGGCTCAACTTGGCAAGAAATACGTTGAAAGTTATATCTTCAAAGGTAGTGATAACCGTTACTATGAACATAAAGGCGAAAACGATATAGACATTACCGAAAATATACCTTTTGATTTGCCCGATAATTGGTGTTGGAGTAGAGTTGAAGAACTATGCTTGAAAGAAATTAGAAGAGGAAAAGCTCCAAAATACATAGAAGATGGGGATATCTTGGTTTTTGCTCAAAAATGTAATACCAAAAAAGGCACTATCGATCTGTCACTATCTAAGAAATTAGATATTACGACATTGAAAAAGTATTCTGATGAAGATTTTATGCAAAGCGGAGATATTGTAATAAACTCCACTGGTACAGGTACTTTAGGGAGAGTAGGAATCTACATTCCTGTTGATGATACTATTAGGATTGTGCCGGATTCACACATAACAACAATACGGGTATTCTCAATAGTCTGGCCAAAATTCATTTATTTGTTTCTTAAATCCATACAAAGTATTATTGAAAACTTGGGAGAAGGCTCGACAAACCAAAAAGAATTAAGCACTATCACAGTTAAAAATTTATTAGTTCCCGTTCCACCCTTTGCGGAGCAAGTACGAATAGTCAACAAAATCAACGAAATATTTGCACACTTATAAGATATATGCCCCTGCTAATAACAGCAAGGGCATATTTTTTACCACGTTACGATTTTATCAACAATTTCTTGTTGCTCGCTTGCGGTCTTGCGTAGATATATTCGAGTTGTTTCAATGCTTTCATGCCCCATAAGGTCGGCAAGTAAAGAAATATCGTTGTATTTTTCAAGAAAATTCTTTGCAAAACGGTGTCTGAATGAATGTGGATAAACGACCTTCGGATTAAGACCGTATTTGTTGGCATAGTTTTTCAGTTGTTGAGCGATTCCACGCACTGTAATACGTTCTCCAAAACGGTTTAAAAAAAGGTATCCGCTTGTGATACCTTTTTCATTTAGCCATCTTTCAGTCTCTTCTTTGAGCTTTTTTGGAATGTAAAGTCGGCGCAGTTTTCCGCCCTTGGAATATAAATCAAAATAGCCTTTTAATACGTGCTCTACCTTAATCTGTATCAATTCGCTGACGCGTGCACCGGTTGCCGCAAGGTAACGGACAACAAAATACCATTCCATATTACCGTCTTTCTTCAGACTGTTTTTCAAAAACTTGTAGTCGGCATCGCTGATAACGTTTTCCAAAAAGTTCTTTTGTTGAATCTTTACTGCCGATAAACGCAACTTCTCCTTCTTGATAAATTCAAGATATTTGTTTATTGCCTGAATTCGCAAATTAACGGTTTTGGGCTTGTAGGTTTCCATCAAGTAGCCCTTGAAAGCCAAAAGATTTTGTTTGGTAAACTCTCCGGCCATTTGCTTGTACATGCGCACAGTAAAAAGATACGACGCAATCGTGTTGTTTGACAGGTTTTCCCGTCGCAAGTGTTTTTCAAATTCGTCTAACATTTCGTTAAACCTCCTTAAAATAGTAATACATATATTTTACTATTTCGCGGGAGAGATTTCCTGTGTTCAAATATCTTATATGAGCATTTTCCCGTTATTATGAGAAGGTCGGTACAAAAGAGCCTGTTTTGCTTGAAAATATGCCTTTTGAAATACCTTTCTCGTGGGCGTGGGCAAGATTAAGCAATGTCGTTGACATAAATCCACGAAATGATATAGCTGATGATTTAGAAGTAGCTTTTGTTGAAATGAGAGCCATCAAAGATGGTTTCAATAATGAATTTTCGCAAGAACATAGACTGTGGAAATCAGTAAAGACAGGATTTACTCATTTCCAAAATGGCGACGTTGGATTTGCTAAAATTACGCCTTGTTTTGAGAATAGAAAGTCAGTTTTATTTGATGGCTTGCAAAATGGTTATGGAGCTGGGACGACTGAACTTCATATTTTAAGAAGCAATAAATCCCTAATTCTCCCTAATTATATCTTGTATTTCGTTAAATCGCAGTATTTAATAGATTACGGATTAGAAAAATATACTGGAAATGCAGGGCAACAGCGTTTTGGCACGAGCGATGTAAAACAAACATTATTTCCCATTCCCCCTTATAAAGAGCAGATTCGTATTTGCAACCGAGTAAAACAAATATTTGACAGTATTAAAGACGAGGTTTAATCCTCGTCTTTTAACATACTGAAAAGATAATCTATTTTTTCTACAATTCTATGTTGCTCTCTTAATGATGGCAATGGAAAAATGATTTTTGCCAAAGCGTTGGTTGACAACCCTTGAATACCTATCCCTTTTCCGCCAATTAAGCCAAGCAGTTTATAAAGCATAAAGATATAGAAATAGAATTCTATAGATACATTTGAATAAGGACGTAGACGGTGAATATGATTTTGTATTCCCATTGGAAAATCATAATTCCATATTGCAGCTCGTCCAACATCACCACCTTCGCAAACAAGCAGATCGCCTTTTTTGACGGAACATTTTTCATACTGTTCATCGGTAAAAGGCATTTCTTTTATTCCTTCGAGTTCAAATCTGCCCCAATATAGATTAGAGGTAGTAATATATTGTTTCAAAATACCCTTAGCATCGGAAGCATTAAGAGCCTTGCCTGTATTATGTTTAAACAGATTTCCCGCCCTAATCCATTCCCACGAGCGTGGTATATCAAATGGTATTTCATCTGTTATATCTTTCGTTTCAAAGCCATTCTTCTCATAATAACGGTTATCACTACCTTGATAAATGTAACTTTCAACGTATTTT
>ENA-UOJC01000680-UOJC01000680.1-human-gut-metagenome-genome-assembly--contig:-C104-NODE-680-length-56761-cov-9.888865_pt1 | contig 56761 bp, 40 predicted proteins | sample MGYA00242339_ERZ723886 | MGnify/ENA metagenome assembly ERZ723886 | reverse complement strand
GTAGGTGGAGCCTACGTCGCAGCCGCCAAAGTATTTCATTATGTATGCCTCCAAAAATAATTTAATTTGAATTAAAGCTTAGTACTCGTACTTCGGGTATTTATCCATGTCGTAAGGAGTCTTGAGTGTATCCTTGCGCGGCATATTGTCATAGTGCTTCTTGAGGAACGGCTCGACCACGTTGAAGAGGAGCTTACCGTCAAGATCGAAGAAGAACACTGCGAACAGAGCCACATTGGCAACGACAGCGATGCCGATGAGCTTGCCGAGGAACTTGCCGAGCTTGCATTTCTTGCACTTTTTCATTAAATCTTCCTCCTAATTACCAAGTCATGGAGTCGTCAAAGTCAAGCAGAGACGGATCCAGCGGCTCTTCGTGCATGACGGTGGTCATGTAGTCGTTGATGATGCGGCGGATCTCCATTCTGGAGACGGTGCGGCTGTCGGGCAGAGCGTGCGGCATCCAGATGGCGGGCACGTTTCTGTCACGGAACTCATCCTCGAACAGGCCGTGCAGACCCTGAGAGCCCTTGCACTGCAGCTGGTCATACATCATAACCATGTCGCAGTTGAACTGCTCTTTGTACTCCCACAGCTCGAAGAAGTGCTTCATGCCGCCGACGGCCATGCGGCGCATCGGAGCCCACATGTGGTACTGAGCCATGTCTTCGAGAGTGTGATCGTAGGAATCGGTACGGATGGTCATGTTGAACATGAGGGAGTCCATGTTGATGATGACGTTCAGACCCCAGCAGTTGTAAGCCCAAGTGCACCAGTTGGAGTAGTACAACGGAGCGCAGGACCATGCGATGACTCTGTGGCGGGTCTGCGGGAAGGAGTTGATCTTCTTCTCGACGCACTTGTTGAGTATCTTGCGAACCTTGGCATCGACCTCATGCCAGATGGGACGATCGCCGTACTGAGACTGATAGATACGATACAGAGCCTGAGCAACGCCGTTGACGGGGTAGTAGTCGGTCTTTGCAGCGACATCCCACTTCTCCCACTCGAACTCCTGAAGCTTATTCTGAGCCTCAAGACGCTCGACCAGAACGTTCCAGTTGAAGGGAACGCCGGTCTGCTCCTCGATGAACTTCCACAGCTCCTCGATTTCCTTCATGCAGTGCTTCTTGACCAGCGAATCGTCAAACTGCATGGGCATAGGCAGAACGAACAGAGGCTTGTCGAAGAACCAGTCCTGAAGGATGGAGGTGGCGACGGAGGCGTCGCAGGCCTCGTTGCAGGTGACGACCATCGGAGAGTAATCGGGCACGTCGTCCAGAACGAAGATACCGGCCTCGGCCTGGCACATCGGGCAGGGGTCACCGGGCAGACCGATGGACTGAACCGCGTCGATGTAGTTGAGAACGGTGTGGCTGTTGACGTGGCAGGTGACGAAGTAGGGAATCATCTCTATGGGGATGTTCTCAAACTTGTCGGACCAGGGATAGAACACGCCGCCCCAGATAGTCTCATTGTGGGCGATGGTGTGCTTGTATGCCTCATTCTGCTTGTTGCCGTGCAGTCTCGTATCGGCGACAAACATATGCTGGAACTGAGTGATGGTGGCGTTGACCATGCCGCGGTAGTGCCATGCGGAGGCCTTCAGAGCCTCGCCGCGCAGACCTTCAAGGCCACGGTCGAACCAGTGCAGAACGGGCAGATAGGTCTGGCCGACCCAGCGGTAGCGCCATACGCCCTTTGCAAAGTTGACGAGGCCGCCGAGCTTGATGACGTCGGCTACCATGTGAATGTAGTTGTAGAGCCAGATGTTGTAGAAGTAGTACATGGTGTCCTTGACGCCACGCCACTCTCTGTGCTTGTAAAGGCCGGTCTTGTCCTCATAGAGCTCGCCGAGGCGGCGCTCGCCGTGGGGCTTGCCGTACCAGAAATCTTTAAGTGTTTTCTTGATATCCATATTACTTGCCCTCCTGGATCTTCTTGATCTCGACGCTCTCGACGAATGCCTGGAAGCGGGTGCGGAGCTGACCGGAAGCGGAGTTTATGTATTCCTTCTCGATGGAGCAGACAGGCAGACCGAAGTCACGCGGGAGAACGACCGTGTCGATGACACGCTCATAGCTCCAGTACTCGCAGAACTTGTTGGACGCGACGATGACGCCGTCGGCGTGGTATTCCTTGGCGAGCTCCGCGATGCGTCTCTTTCTTGCGCGCATTTCGTCCTGCGGCATGAAGCGCGGACAGTTGGAAGTCTCGAGGTAGTGGCGGGCGATGACATAGAGAGGATCGTCGCCTTCCTTGATCTCGATGGGGATACGGCTCTCGACCGCGCCGTAGCAGTAGCGGTCGCACACGACCTCTGCGCCGCAGCTCTCGATGAGCTTGGTGAAGTCGGGGTCGTCATTCTCGGAGCCGGCCAGAACGACCTTGCAGCGGAACGGCCACTTCATATCGGGCTCGCGGGTCTTGAGCTCCTCGGCGGTCTCGCGCAGGTAGGGCAGGATAAGCTCCTTCGGGCAGACGAGGGTGACGAGGTTGATGACGTGGAATTCATAGCCGGTGATGGTGGGGTTATCAAGCTTGCGGTAGTCGCCGATCTCGTTTATCAGGCGGCAGACCTCATTGTGCTGCTCGACGGCCTTCATAATGGCCTCGTTTGAGATGTCGATGCCGAAGTGCTCGTGCAGCGGCTCAAGCACGTGTGCCTGAAGCTGGCCGCGGAAGTGCTGGAAACCGTTCTCGTTGTTCTTGAACGGAACGTCGGAGAACTCGCAGAAGAAATCATCATTGTCGATGATGCGCATGTCCTTGACGGAGTCAAGATGCTTCTGCTGAAGATGCTCTTGGAAGCGGCAGGTGCCGGTGCAGGTCTCGGTCGCCATCTGGGCGTCAAGGAAGTTGAAGCCGCCCTCAAGCGCACGCTCCAGCAGACTGCGTGCGTAATGGCAGACACGGGCTGACATATAATAGGTTGCGATGTCGGGAGAAGTGCAGCGCGGCGCTCTCAGACGCACGGAGAAGCAGCCGGGCAGGTCGAGAAGAACTTCAGGCATGAAATAGCAGGTGTAGCCGATAGCGCGCTTGCCCTCGGCCTTGGCCTGCTTGACAAGATCGTTGTTGGCTTCCTGAAGCAGATTCTCAAAGTAGATAAGATGCTTGAGATCTTTCACAGATAACCCTCCATATTTTTGTTTCCAAATTAGGCGCAGGGCGCCCACTATCACAGCAATATTTTAACAAGCCGTCATATAATTGTCAATTAACTTTTAATAGATTATGAACAAAAACGCTATACAATTTATTGAAAGCTGTCTAAACATGAACATTTTCTACAAATTTTTGTATCATTTCCTTAGTTTCCGAGGTGCTGCCCTGTATCATTTCGGGTCTGCCGCCGCCTCTGCCGCCGATGGCGGCGTTGATATCCCGCGCGGCTTTGCGCAGGTCGATATGGCGGCTGCCGATGATATATTTGTAGCCTGCTTCATCGCTGCCGGAGAAGGCCGCGGCGAAGCCCGTGCACTTTTCCATCAGCAGATTCACGAGCTCACGCAGGGCGATGTCGTCAAGCGTGGAATCAAAGACGCCGATGTTGCCGTCGGTGAAGCTCTGCGCCGCGGCGCGCGCCGTGACCAGCTCACGGCGCGTTTCGGCAAAGCGCTCCTTGAGCCGCGCCTGCTCGTCCAGAATCCGCCGCACCGCCGGGGCGATCTCGCCGCGCGGGACGCTTAGGAGCTGCGATATCTCGGCGGCGCTGTCCTGACGGCGGCGGTAGTCATCCAGCGCGTCCATGCCGCACAGCAGCGTCACGCGTACGCCGCCGCGGTGCCGTTCGCAGGTGAATATCTTTATCACGCCGATCTCACCCGTGTGCGCGACGTGCGGCGCACAGCAGGCACAGCGGTCAATGTCGCCGATCTCGACGATGCGCACGTCCTCGGTCAGCTCCAGCTTGCTGCGGTAGCTCAGCCGCGCCAGCTCGTCCGGCTCCGGGAACCATGCCCTGACCGGCAGGTCGGCGCGCACGGCCTCGTTCGCGCGGCGCTCTATGTCCATGAGCTGTGCCCAGTCCAGCTCGCCGCTGAAGTCGATGGTCATGCACTCGGCGCTCATGTGGAAGCCGACGTTTTCGTATCCGTAAATATTATGCACAAGGCCGGAGACTATGTGCTCGCCGGAGTGGTTCTGCATACGGCGCAGGCGCTGCTCGCGGTCGACGCGGCAGGAATAACGCCCCAGCGCGGCGGGGGCGGACGAATAGTGTATGATCTCGCCGCCGCGCTCCTGCACGTCGGTCACGGCGACGCCGCCGATGACGCCGGTGTCGGCGGGCTGGCCGCCGCCCTCCGGGAAGAAGGCGGTGCGGTCAAGGATGATGCCCCAGCCGCGCTCAAGCTCGCGGCATTCCAGCACCTCGGCCTCAAATTCAAACATGTGGCTGTCAAGATAATATAGCTTCTCGGTCATGTCGTTCACCTCTCTGATAGAATACCATCTCAAACCGAGCCGGGCAAGGATAAAAAACGACGCAGATTTTATCTGCGTCGTTTGGCCTGTTCGGTTATCACACCGCGCCGGGCTTGCCGAGCATACGGAACATGTTCTTCTTGTAGGCTTCGACGCCGGGCTGGTTGAACGGGTTCACGCCCGACATGTAGCCGGATATGCCGCAGGCCATCTCGAAGAAGCACACCATCGCCGCGAAGCCTTCCTCGTTGCGCTCCGGAACCTCGATGACGAGGTTTGGCACACCGCCGGAAATGTGGGCTTCCTTGACCGCGTCCGCCGCCGTGCGGCAGACATCGGCGAGGTCGCGCCCCGCGATATAGTTCAGCCCGTCGGCGTTTGCACTCTCATAGGGCACGGTGAAACTGCGGCGGCTGTGCGCAAAGCGCACAACGGATTCCATCAGCATCCGCGGTCCCTCCTGAATGTACTGACCCATGGAGTGCAGGTCGGCGGTGAACTCGACGGATGCGGGGAAGATACCGATGCCGTCCTTGCCCTCGCTCTCGCCGTAGAGCTGCTTCCACCACTCAGCCATGAACCGGAAGCTCGGCTCGTAGCTTGCAAGTATCTCGACGCTGTAGCCCTGAGAATAGAGCTTCTGGCGTGCGGCGGCATACTGCCACGCGGGGTTTTCGGGCGAGCGCAGGTCGAGCGCGCGCAGCTCCGCGATGGCGGCGTCTATGACTCGCTCCACATCGATGCCGGCTACGGCCATCGGCAGCAGGCCGACCGCGGACAGCACGCTGAAGCGGCCACCAACGTCGTCGGGTACGACGAAGCTCGTCCAGCCTTCGGCGTCGGCGAGGGATTTGAGCACGCCGCGATGCGCGTCGGTCGTAGCGAAGATGTGCTTTCCGGCGTCTGCGCCGTACTTTTTGGTCAGCAGCTCGCGGAATATGCGGAAGGAGACGGCAGGCTCAAGCGTCGTGCCGGACTTGGAGATGACGTTGACGTCGAAGTCCATGTCGCCGAGTTGGTCGAGCGTGTCGCACAGCGCGTCGGCGGACAGACCGTTGCCGACGAAGAATATGCGCGGGTCGTCCTTGCCGGGGATGGGCTTGAGCAGTTCTATCGCGCCGCGCGCGCCGAGGTAGGAGCCGCCGATGCCGATGACGACCAGCGCCTTGGAGCGGCTGCGGATGAGCCGCGCAGCATCAAGGATCGCGGGCAGCTCGCCGTCGCGGATGCGCTGCGGCAGTTCGAGCCAGCCGGTGAAGTCCGCGCCCGCGCCGGTGCGGCCGACGAGGGTTTCATGTGCTTTCGCGGCGGCAGCGTAGTCTGGGCCGCCCTCGGCAAAGAATTTTTCTGCGCCGGAGAGATCAACTTTTATCATGGAAATACAGCCTCCTGCAATTGTTATTTCTGCTAGATATTATACACCATTTTTGTGAGACTTCAACAGAAATTTGCGCGGAGGCGCAGATGGGCGGAGCAGACAAGCAGGACGGCCGCTGGCCGCCCTGCTTGTTTGCGTTGTGCACTCTTTTACTAATTGGCAACAGACCAAGTCTGGCGCCCCCTCAGGCGGCATTACCGCCAGCTCCCCTGGGAGGGGCGCCAAGGGGGGGACGGCACAGAGGCCGTCCCCTATGTTGTAATTTTCAGTTCATCCCCTCTTTTCCCCTTGTCTGTATTAACTGTATTAAAGTCCGGCACCCCAAGATGGTGCCGCGTCACAGCCCAAATAGTGACAACGCGAGCTTTCCCCACAGACCGAAGTAGCCCAGCCGCGCGACGTCCTCTGCCGCAACGACTGGCACCTCGCGCAGCAGCTCCCCGCCGACCGACACCCGCAGCGTACCAAGCCGCGCGCCCGCCGCGACCGGCGCGGCGACGCGCTCCGGCAGCGTCAGCTCATACTCCGGCTCTGCCCCAGTTTTGGGAACTAACGCGTACTCGCCGCCGTCATACTCACATCTCACGCTGCCGCTCCGCCCAAGCTCTACCGGAATATCCAGCAGCTCCGCGCCTCGCAGCGGGCAGAGCGCGTAGCTTGCGAAGCCATAATTCAGCAGGGCTTTCGCGTCGTTATTGCGCGACTCGATGCTGTCCCCGTGCATCACGACCGCGATATACTCTACACCGTCGCGCTCCGCAGTTGCGGAGAGGCAATACATCGCCGTGGAGGTATAGCCGGTCTTCAGCCCCGTGCAGCCCTGATACCAATAGACAAGCTTATTCGTGTTGCTCAGCTCGAATTTGCCGCCGCGTATGCTGTCCATCCATATCGTCGTGTAGTTTTTTATAAGCTCATGGCCGATAAGCTCGCGGCTCATCACGGCGACGTCATAGGCGCTGGTGTAGTGCTCGCCGTCGTCGAAAAGCCCCGTGCAGCCCGTGAAATGCGTGTCCTCAAGCCCCAGTTCCTCCGCGCGCCTGTTCATGCGCTCGACGAAGAGCTGCTCCGTGCCGCTGATGTGCTCGGCCATGGCGATGGCGCAGTCGTTTGCAGAGACGACGGCGATGCACTTGAGCATATCGTCCACGCTCATCTGCTCGCCCTCCTCAAGATACACGCAGCTGCCGCCAAAGGACGCGGCGCGGGCGCTTGCCGTCACCGTGTCGTCAAGCTTCAGCTTGCCGCTCTCGATGTCCTCGACGATGAGCAGCATCGTCATCACCTTTGTCACGCTCGCGGGGAATATGCGCTCGTGCGCGTTCTTCTCGTACAGCACCTCGCCGGTGTATTTCTCCATCAGTATCGCCGACGGCGCGGAGATGCTAATGTCGCCGTCGCGCAGCGGCTCGGCGCTGGCGGCGGGGCAGAGCAGGACGGCGAAGAGCAGGAAAAAGCAGATAAATCTTTTCATGGCGGCCTCCGATAGTTCAGCAGATATGTTTATCAAAAACTATGAGGATAGGCTCCGGCGTATTCGCAGGTTTACAAAATTATGTATAATTCGACAAAGTGAAATGCATAAACATTTTGCCATACGCGGTCACAGTGATTGAAAATCAGGGAGTTTTGAACATTTCCAACAGAGTTTTCAACAAGCGTGTCAGTGAATATCCGCGCCGTATTCACGAAAATGGTTTACATAACTAAAGTACAAAATGTAAAAGGAATCTTAATAAACCTGAACATAATATTTACAAAATCTTAGTTGACGCATAAAAGGGCGAAGAGTAAAATATAAACAATACGAAACGAGGGGTGCTCTGATGAACCGGCATTTCAAATGGGATAAAAAATACCTGTACTGGGGGATAACCGCGTTCTGCGTTGTCGCCTGCGCCATACTGTTCTACATGGCGCTCAACTATATGCCGGGCGTCCTGAGTGCGATCGGCTCTTTGTTCTCGATACTCAGCCCGTTCATCTGGGGTCTGGCCATCACGTATATCCTGCTGCCACTGGTCAAGTCGCTTCAGCGCGGCGTGTTCGGCGCGCTCGGCAAGGCAATACATAAGAAGAAGCCGGAGAAGGCGCAGCGCTTCGCAAGAGCGATGTCGGTGCTCCTGTCGGAGATAATCTTCCTTGCGATCATCGTCGCAATAGTTTACCTCATAATCCCTCAGCTGGTCAGCAGCATCACGACCATCGTCGAAAACAGCTCGACCTACATAGCGAACACAACAAAGTGGATAGAGCAGCTCCTCAGCGACAATCCGGAGATAGAGAAATACGTGCTGGATGTGTTCAATAACGTCAGCGAAGATCTGAAAAACTGGCTGACCAACACCGTGCTGCCAGGCATCGGCAACATCGCCGCCAGCGTCACGACCGGCATTATCAGCGTTGTGAAGGCTGTGTATAGCCTCGTCATTGGCATTATCGTATCGATATACATTCTCGGCAATATCGAGGGCTTCAGCGCGAGCGCGAAGAAGCTGATGTACACGGTGTTCTCCGTCGAAGCGGCGGAGAAGCTGCGCGAGGGGCTGAACTTTACCGACAAGACCTTCATGGGCTTCATCAACGGCAAGCTGCTGGATTCCGCGATAATCGGTCTGATATGCTATATCGGCTGCGCGCTGCTGAACATCCCGTACGCACTGCTGGTAAGCGTCATCGTCGGCGTGACGAACGTAATTCCGTTCTTCGGCCCATTTATCGGCGCGGTACCGAGCGCGTTGCTGATCCTGCTCGTCGATCCGCTAAAGTGCCTGATATTCGTGATATTCATCATCGTGCTTCAGCAGCTCGACGGCAACGTCATCGGCCCGAAGATCCTCGGCAGCTCCATCGGCATCAACGGCTTTTGGGTCATGTTCTCCATCATCCTCGGCGGCGGCCTGTTCGGGTTCTGGGGAATGCTCCTCGGAGTGCCGGTGTTCGTCGTGATATATACGGCGCTGGGGAAGCTGGTCACGAAAAAGCTCGTCAAGCGCGATCTGCCCACGGATACGGATGAGTATATGAATATAGATCATATCGATCCGGTCACGAGGGAGATAATCGCGAAAGAAAAAACGGAAGAAGATAAGTGAATATAGACGTGAATATGACCCCGCCTCCGCGTTTCCGCGGAGGCGGGGTTTGGTATGTTTGAGATAGAATTGCGGTGTGAAATCTGCCTTCCCTAGCCCTCACCCTTTCGGGATGCTGCCGAAGTAGGAGTCCCACTCCTCGTCGGAGATGCTGATATAATCCCGCAGCGAGACGGCCATATACCGTGCGCGGCCGCCGTAGCTGTTTATATACTCGTGCAGATAATCGACCATGCGCTCCCACAGCTCCACCGTATAGCCCCAGCGGGCGCACTCGCGCGCCATCTCGGGGCGCAGCTCGTCGGCCAGCTCGTCAATGAGCGCGTTCGCGCTGTCGTTCGACATCTCGCCCGTCAGGCACTCGGAGAGCGTGGTGAGGAACCGCTCGCGGAACTGCGCGTTTGCGAGCAGTGTCCGCGGAAACAGACTGTACGCATAGCCGGAATACAGCGCGATGTCATAGCTGTTGCTGAGCTTGAACAGGCCGAGGTCGAGATCGACCAGCGCGTAGCGCGACATATCGTCCTGCGTGGAATAATACATGCGGAAATTCGGCGGGTTGTCGTCCATGTTGCCGCAATAGGCCTGAATTATCGTCCAGCCGATGAGGCTGTCCACATCTATATGCGAGCTGATATAGGCGTAGTTCTCGTCGTTGTCGCTGACGCGGTTATAGCGCATGAAGTTGAACAGCTCCGCCGTGGCGCTGTCAGCCGCCCATGCCTCCTTATACTGGGTCACGGTGTCCGCGTCATAGCCGTAGTGATTGGCGTAGCTGTCGGCGGAATGCGCCTCACGGAAGGCATAAACACCCCAATATTCGCCGTTTATATACAAAACCGTGTACTTATAATCCTGTGCAAGCAGCGTCGGGAAGCACTTTATCGCCAGCTGATGCATGAACACGTCACGCATATGCGTGGAGAATGTGTCCTCCTGCGCAGCGCGCAGCAGCACGGATGAGAATGTCGTCACGCCGTTTTCAAACAGATCGTAGTTCAGCTCGCCGTCATAGCGCGAGCGGAAACTGAGCTTCATCGACTTCTTGCGCTGGGCGAAGCGCGATGTCGCTCCGTGTATTTTTATGCCGCAGTCGAGACTGAAGCCGTCCTCGCCGTCAAATAACGCGATGGACCCAATGCGCTCCTCGCGCAGAGAGGGATTGCTGTATATGCCGCCGCTGCTGCCGAAGAGATCGTCAGGGTCTGCGACAAGGCTCGCCACCGGCAGAGTGTGCTCTTCGTTGACAATATAGCTCAGGTCGGCGGAGCCGCTCGTGAGCTTGCCAGCCTCGACGTTTATCGCGCGGACTACCGTCGTCGCGTCGAGTGGGATGGGCGCGGAGTATACCTGCGAGGACTCGCTGGGTGTGCTGCCGTCAATCGTATAATATATCGTGCCGCCGGCGCTGAGCTCAAGGCTCATGCCCTCGACGCCGTCATACACACCGGGCTCGATGCTGGGCACCGGCTCCGCCGCGATGCAGCGCGCGCCGTCCGCATTATCCGCGCCGATGGTAGCGGAGGCAAAATAGAAAAAGCCGTTTTCACCGGACATCCGCCCGTAGCTGCCGCCGTATTTTATCCCGCGCAGCGGCGTGTAATCGCAGAGTCTGCCGTCTGCGGAGCTGAGATACAGGCTGTCGCTCTGCGCGTTGAGCGCGAAGGGCGCATAGCTTCCGGACGCGTCGCCGCTGCCGGTACAGTAGACGACGTAGATTCCGCCGGGGGCGAGCGTTTCGTCGGGCAGGCGGTACATGGCGCGATCCTTTCCGTCGTCGGAGAGGTAATAGTCGCTGAGCCGCAGCTCCTGCGCGGAGACGTTTTTCAGCTCCACCCAGTCGTACAGGCCGCCGTCGTCGCTCCGGTACCACTCGTTGTAGACCATGGCCTCGTTTATCACGAGGGGCGAGGAGCACTCGCGGCTCGCCTGAAACGCGGCATAGCCCTCGTCGCTGTTCTCAAAGCCGGGGGTCGGATATTCGGCCGCCGTGACGCCGTCGCCGTCACGGCAGAGGCTGACGTCGGACTCGGCGTTTTCATAGCTGACGCTGTCGATCTCCGTGCCGCCTGCGCTGAGGATGCGGACTTCCGCGCCTGCCTTGGGCAGCGAGACAGGGACGTCCTCCCCGCCGCAGAATATCACCGCATAAGCGCCCGGCCGTATCTCCAGCTCCGGCAGCGTGCAGCTTTTGCCGCCAACGCTCAGCGTGCAGCCCGAAAGCAGCGCCGGTTCGCCGCCGTAATTGTAAAGCTCGATCCAGTCGGGGAAGGTGTCGCCGTCCGCGAGGGTGGACTTGTTCGAGGGCATCAGCTCGTTTATGCGCACCGTGGGCGGCACCTCGGGCGTGGGGCTTGGCGTTTCGGCGGGAGGACTGTCCTGACCGGACGCGCAGCCCGCGAGCAGCAGCGCAAGCAATGTCAATAGCACAAGATATAGCTTTACTGGTTTTTTCATACCGAAACCTCTGTGTGATAAGTGTATACACAAACATTATAGCACATATTTTTCCGTCAGGCTATACCGGATTATCTTAAAATGTGACACGGAGGATGTAGCACCTTGCGCTTGCGTAAAAATCGACGTGTCAGATTCAAAATCACCCTGTCATTCCCCCTAAAGGGACTAGGCGGCAAATCAATGAATCGTGGTATGCCGCCGTCGCGAGGAGCGAAGCGACGTGGGAATCCGTTCTCCTTAATGCCGTACTAAAACATACTGCTGTACAAAAAAGAAACGGATTGCCACGACCAGAGACATCGGTCACTGGCCTCGCAATGACAGAGGTGGTCTTTATATTGCCTTGTCTTTTGCCTAATGGCACTCTCTATCAACTGGCGACCCCTTCGGCACTTCGTGCCACTGTCTCGCTGCGGCTCGGTCACGGCGCGGCTCTGACATGCCCCCGGCATGTCATTCACTACCGCGCCGCCGTTGCACTACCCTAGTAGGGGCAGCGCTCCGCGGCAAAGATTTGGGATTGGCAAATCGGATGCGCTGCACCATCTTGGCGCCCCTTTTAGGGGAGCTGGCGCGTTAGCGCCTGAGGGGTCGCCAGCGTATCGACACGAGCAGAGTGCAAAAGAAAGCACGCACCAAACCCACCCCCCCGCAAACTATTTTGTGACACTTATGTAAAACTTCCGCTGTGCACATTGCTATAAAATTTTTTATGGTGTAAAATACAATCATAAAACCGACAAATTCTATTCGGAGGCGAATAATATGAAGATAACATTCCTGGGCGCGGCGCATGAAGTCACAGGCAGCTGCACTCTCATCGAGGTCGGCGACAAGCGCGGTCTGGTCGACTGCGGCATGGAGCAGGGCAAGGACATATTTGTGAACCAGAAGCTGCCCGTCAGCCCCGGCAGCATTGATTTCGTCCTGCTGACCCACGCGCACATAGACCACTCCGGCAACCTGCCGCTTCTGTACAAGCAGGGCTTCCGCGGCGCGGTGTACGCAAGCTCCGCGACGACCTCGCTCTGCGACATCATGCTGCGCGACTGCGCGCACATCCAGATGTCTGACGCGGAGTGGAAAACGCGCAAATCGCTGCGCAGCGGCGGCCCGGAGATCGAGCCGCTGTATGACCTTGATGACGTTGCGGGGATAATGGGCTGCTTCCGCCCCTGCGGCTACGGCGAGATGATACAGGTCAACGACTGCGTCAGCATCCGCTTCACCGACGTCGGGCACCTGCTCGGCTCTTCGGCCATCGAGATCTGGCTGCACGAAAACGGCGAGGAGCGCAAGATCACTTTCAGCGGAGACATCGGCAACAAGAACCAGCCGATTCTCAAGGATCCTCAGCATGTGAAGGACACGGAGTATCTGGTCATCGAGTCCACCTACGGCGACAGGCTGCACGGCGTTGACCTGCCGGACTACGTGACGGAGCTTGCAAAGCGCATCCAGCTCGTGCTCGACCGCGGCGGCAACATAGTTATCCCGTCCTTCGCCGTCGGCCGTACGCAGGAGATGCTGTACTTCATCCGCGAGATAAAGGAGCGCGGCCTCGTCACCGGACACGGCGACTTCCCCGTCTACGTGGACAGCCCCCTCGCCATCGAGGCGACGAGCATCTTTCTCCAGTGCGACACGGAGTACGTCGACGAGGAGATGCAGGCGCTGATACGCTCCGGCGTCAACCCAATCGTGTTCCCCGGCCTGAAGGTCGCGGTGTCGCAGGCGGAATCGCAGGCGATAAACGAGGACAAGACCCCGAAGGTCATAATCTCGGCCAGCGGTATGTGCGACGCGGGACGCGTGCGCCATCACCTGAAACACAACCTTTGGCGCAAGGAGAGCATGGTGCTGTTCGTCGGCTATCAGGCGGTGGGCACGCTTGGGCGGCTGCTTGTCGACGGGCTGAAAAAGGTCAAGCTTTTCAACGAGGACATCGAGGTCAACGCGCAGATCGACGCGCTGCCCGGCGTAAGCGGCCATGCGGACAAGAACGGGCTTATCGACTGGCTGCGCGGCTTTGAGGAGAAGCCGAAGCTTGTGTTCGTCAACCACGGCGACCCCGATGCGGCGGACAGTTTCACTGCCTGCCTCAACAATGAGCTCGGCTACAAGGCCTTTGCGCCATACTCCGGCACAAGCTTTGATCTTCTGAGCGGTGAATTTGTGACCGTCACGAAAGGCATACCGGTCGAGAAGAAGCCCACGGGCGGCAGAACCGTCAGTGCCGCATTCACGCGCCTTGTCGCGGCGGCGGAGCGCCTGCTGCGTCTGGTTCGCGGCTGTGAGGGCAGACCGAACAAGGAGCTTGCACGCTATGCCGACCAGATCGAGGCGATAGCGAACAAGATCGAGAAGTAAAATTTCGGCAAATTTTCGGAATTTGGAATAAAGCTCAAGTTGACTAACGAACCCCGCTGTGTTAACATAATACTTATAGACCAGAGTGAGGTGAGCCTATGGGCATAAATATATATGACCCCTCCAAGGCCTTGGGGGATAAGATAACGGAGCTTGACCGCAAGTCCCTGTGCGAGCTGTGCTCCGCGCTGTGCGTGCAGCTGAAGGCGCGCGCCGGATTTGACGGCTACTGCGGCGGGATATACCCGTCCAATATCAGCGTCGGAGACGACGACAACGTCGCCATCGGCGAGGGACGCCGCAAGGATTTCAGCACGGAAGAAGTGAAATTCACCGCGCCGGAACTGTTCTGGAAGGGCGAAAGCTCGGCCGCAGCGGACGTGTATTCTCTCGGCATGCTGCTCTACTTCGCGTGCAGCGGCGGAAAGATGCCGTTTGACGAGGACAGCGCCGATGCAGCCACGGCTCAGCAGCGCCGCATGAACGGCGAGCGCTTCCGCGCGCCGAAGGCGGCGGGGCGCAGGCTGGGCGAGATAATCGAAAAGGCCACCAGCTTCCGCGTGGAAGACAGATATAAAAATCCCGATGAAATGAAAGCGATGGTTGACAGCTACGTGAAGAATCTGTATCTCAATGGCGAACCGAACGCCGAGACCATATTCAACAAGAGCGACGATGATCTGAGCGACATCGAGAAGATGATGATCGCTATCATCGAAAATAACGGCGAGCCGGAGCAGCCTCCCTCTGATGAGACTCCGGCGGTTGAAACGCCCGCCGAGGAAGTTCCGGCAGCGGAGGAAGCACCGGCAGAGGCAGAAGAAGCTGCCGAAGAGCCCGCAGAGCAGGCCGAAGAACCGGCGGAAGAGATTCTGCCCGAAGAGCCGCAGGCCGAGCCGGAATCCCCCGTGGAGGAGCCGGAGATCGCCGCGGAGGAGATAAACTCCGAGACAGTCCCGACCGGCGCGCCCGCCGAAGCTATACTTCCGGAAGAGACGGCGCAGCCCGAAGAGGAAGCGCCCGCCGCGCCGCAGCGCGAGCCGGTGCCGCAGCTGGTTGAGGACAAGAATCCGGAGCTTGAGCCGGTCGTGATATACCGCCGCGCCGAGCAGCAGGAGAAGTCCGCGCCGAAGGCCGCGGATAAGCGCCAGCCGGTCAAGACCCCTGCCGTGCAGTACGGCGTGAACGTCGAGCGCGAGCGCAAGATTGCCGAGAAGATACGCCGCCGCAAGCGCCGCCCCGTGATAGTCATTCTGACGCTTTGCGCGCTGCTTGTCGTCGCGGCGCTGATAGTCAACGCGATGCAGAAGGATAGAACCCCCTCGTCCACGCCGAGTCCGGCAGCGCCGTCGGCAGCTCCTGTCGAGACTGCGCCCGTGCAGCCCGAACAGTCTGCCGAACCGGAAGTCACTCCCGAGCCGGAGCAGCCGAAGGAATCCACCTATCAGGTCTTTGTTGAGGACATCAGTTGGACCGACGCGCGCGCCAAGTGCGAGGCGCTGGGCGGGCATCTCGTCGTTATCAGCGACGAGGCGGAGTTTGCCAAGGTCGTTGAGCTGGCGCGCAATTCCGGCGCGAACAAGTTCTGGATCGGCTGCCACCGCGTGGACGGCACCCTCGTGTGGGAAACCACCGAGGAGGTCAGCTATTATCCCTGGGCGTCCGGCGAGCCGTCGTATTTCGACAGCTATGACGGCGTCAGCGAGAACTACGTCATGCTCTGGTACGCTGACGGCTGGGTGTATAACGACAGCCGCAACGACCCCGTAGCGGATTACCCCGGCGCGTACAGCGGCACGATAGGTTATATCTGCGAGTTCGAGGGATAAGAAATGAGCAGAGTGCTTTTGATAAACGGCAGCCCGAACGAGTTCGGCTGTACCTATACCGCGCTGAGCGAAGTGAAAAAGTCGCTTGAGAAAAACGGCGTCGCTGCCGAGATATATTATCTCGGCAAGCCGGCGATCCACGGCTGTACGGGCTGCGACGTATGTTCAAAACTCGACAGGTGCGTGTATGACGACGCGGTCAACGCCGTCGCCGCGCGGCTTGACGAGTTTGACGGCATCGTCGTCGGCTCGCCGGTGCATTACAGCGGCCCCAGCGCGCAGGTCTGCGCGTTTATGGACAGGCTGTTCTGTTCCGCGGGTGAGCGGCTGCAGTATAAGCCCGCCGCCGCGGTAGTGTCCTGCCGCCGCGCAGGCTCCACCGCCTCGCTCGACCGGCTGATAAAGTACTTCACGATCAATAATATGCCGCTTGTCAGCTCCCAGTATTGGGCGCAGGTTCACGGGACGAACCCGGACGAGGTGCGGCAGGACGCGGAAGGCATGCAGACGATGCGCACGCTGGGCGAAAATATGGCGTGGCTGCTGCGCTGCATCGAGGCCGGTAAGGCCGCCGGCGTCCCCGCTCCGGCACGTGAGCCGCGCGTGATGACGAATTTCATGCGGTGATTGAAAATCGAAAAAAGTTATCCCCCATGGCCGGAGAAATCCGCCATGGGGGATAGTTTTTGTTGGGGGATGTAGATGATGCCCCTCTCGGCGCCAAATGAACCGCTGGAAAACAGAGATTGCCAATAGGGAAAAGACAAGGCGATGTGAGAGTACCTATATTGTTCTCCCTAAAGAGAATAGACTTTTATATGACCCTCACGCGGAGGACATTATCCATCGCGCGGATGCTGTCCGCGATGTCCTCGCCGATGCTCGCGCCGAGGTCGACGATCGTATACGCATACTTGTCGCGCGGCTTATTTATCATGTGCTCGACGTTTATGTTCCGGTCGCTGATGAAATCAAGGATTCGCGTGATCATGCGCGGGACGTTGCGGTGTATGACGCACAGGCGGCACACGCCCATGCGGCTGAGCGAAGTGTCCGGCAGGTTGACGGAATTCTTGATGTTGCCGTTGAGCAGGTAGTCATACAGCTGATTTGCCGCCATGACCGCGCAGCGATCCTCACTTTCCGGCGTGCACGCGCCGAGATGAGGCATGGCGATGACGTTCGGCGCTTTCAGGATCACTTCGTTCGGGAAGTCGGTCACGTACTTTGCGACGGCTCCGCTCTCAAGAGCGGCGGTCATCGCTTCGTCGTCCACGACCTCCGCGCGCGACTCGTTGACGATACGTACGCCGCGCTTCATCTTCGCGAAAGCCTCGGCATTGAGCATATGGTGTGTCTGCTCCGTATACGGGACGTTGATGCTTATATAATCGCTGTTGCGGAAGATGTCATCCACGGAGTCGGCGCGCAGGACCTCGCGCGACAGCCGCCACGCCGCATCGACCGACATGAACGGGTCGTAACCGTAGACCGTCATGCCCAGCTCAAGCGCGATATTCGCAACCAGCGCGCCGACCGCGCCGAGACCGATAACGCCGAGTGTCTTGCCCAGAAGCTCCGGCCCCGCAAAAGCGGATTTGCCCTTCTCGACGAGCTTCGGAATGGCCGCGCCCTCACCGGATATACCGCGCACCCAGCCGATGCTGCCCAGCACGTCACGCGACGCCATCACGAGCGAGCACAGCTCCAGCTCCTTGACGGCCTCCGCATTTGCGCCGGGGCTGTTGAACACGACTATGCCGTGCTCGGTGCAGTCCGGAATGGGGATGTTGTTGTACCCCGCGCCCGCGCGGCCTATAGCCAGAAGCTCAGGATTGAACTCGCAGCCGTGCAGCTCCGCGCTGCGCAGGAGCAGTGCCTCCGGACGCACCTCGTCCGCGCTGACGTCGCAGCCGCGCGCGGTGAGCGCCTCGATTCCCGCGGGGGATATGCTGTTCATGGTTTTTATTCTAAACATTGCCGTGACCTCTCGTTTGATATTTCAATATTTCGATACCCAGACCGATGGGTCAGAATATCGGTTTGACGTATTTTTATTATGATACATCAAACGATTTAATTCGTCAAATTATTTCTCCGAAAAGTGCCTCGTCCTGCGCAAGCTTTATTGAAACGGGGCATATTTTACCGCGCAGCGCCTCGCCGCGCGCCTTGACAAGAATATACGTGTCGCTGTGTCCGGTCCAGACACCGTCGTGCTCCGTCTCAAACAGCACGGGTAGAGTCTGCCCGATGCTGCCGCGCATGAAATTGCGGTGCATCTCGTCGGCGACCTTCTGCGCCTCGTGCGCGCGGCGGGACTTCACCGCGTTCTCGCACTGGCCGGGCATCTTGTCCGCGGGCGTGCCGGGGCGGCGGGAGTAGGGGAAAATGTGCATGTCCGCGAAGCCGCACTTCCGGATGAACTCCAGCGTCGCGGCGTGATCCTCCTCCGTCTCGCCGGGGAAGCCGCAGATCAGATCGGCTGTCAGCGCGCAGCCGGGGAAGTATTCACGCAGCAGCTCCACCGCGCGGTAGAATCCCGCAGTGTCGTATTTGCGGTTCATGGCCTTCAGCGTCCGGTCGCAGCCGGATTGCAGCGAGAGGTGGAAGTGACGGCAGAGCTTGCCCGTCGCGGCGAGGCGGCGGCAGAAATCCTCAGTTATCACGGTCGGCTCCAGCGAGCCGAGGCGTATGCGCATGTCGGGCGCGGCGGAAGCAACGGTCTCGATAACGTCGGCAAGGCCAGGCTTGCCGGGCAGATCGACCCCGTAGGACGCGACCTCGATGCCGGTCAGCACGATCTCGCGGTAGCCCTCGGCGTCGATGCGCGCGGTCTCCGCCGCGGCGGCGTCCAGCGGCAGGCTGCGCAGGCGGCCTCGGGTGTAGGGGATGATGCAGTAGGTGCAGAAATTGACGCAGCCGTCCTGAATCTTCAGCATGGCGCGAGTGCGCCCCGCGACGGCTCCGGCGGGGAGCTGCTCGAACACGCGGCGCTTGAACGGCTCGTCGATGCTGGTGCTGTGCTCGCCCGTGCCGAGCGCGTTCTCGAGCGCGGCCACCATGCCCGCATGGTCGTTCGAGCCGAATATTACATCCGCGCCGGTTTTTGCGACGGCGTCCGGGTCAAGCTGCGAATAGCAGCCGCAGACAGCGATGACCGCGCCGGGATTCTCGTCGCGCAGTCGGCGGATGGTCTGGCGCGATTTGCGCCCGCTCTCGGCAGTGACGGCGCAGGTGTTGACGATGACGGCGTCGGCAATCTCGCCGGGGGCGGCAGGCTCGTGGCCGTGCTCTATCAGCATTGTTTCCATGGCCTGCGTCTCATACTGGTTGACCTTACAGCCAAGAGTGGATATAATATATTTCATATTCGTCTCCTGATATAAAGAATAAGGAAGTTTTTCAGATGGAAGCTATACACGAACATTATCTTGATAACGCCGCGACAACGATGGTGTGCGCCGAGGCGGCGGCTGCCGCGGCCGACGCGATGCTGCGCTGCTACGGCAACCCGAGCTCCACGCACACGAAAGGACGCGAGGCAAAGAAGCTGCTGGACAAATGTCGCAAGCAGGTCGCGGACGCGCTTGGCTGCGCCCCCGCAGAGGTCTATTTCACGTCCTGCGGCTCCGAGAGCGACAACTGGGCGCTCTTGTCCGGCGCGGAGTATATGAAGCGGCGCGGCAAGCATATAATCAGCTCGACCGTCGAGCACGACGCTATACGCAAGTCGCTCGACGAGCTTGAGAAGCGCGGCTTTGAGGTGACGCGGCTGAAGCCGGACGCGAGCGGCGCGATACCGGTGCAGTCGGTCGTCGATGCGCTCCGTGATGATACTATACTCGTTTCGCTGATGATGGTCAATAACGAAACCGGCGCAGTGACGGATATTTCCGCCGTTTCGCGCGAATTGAAGCGCGCAGGCTCGCAGGCGCTGCTGCATACGGACGCTGTGCAGGGCTTCATGAAGGTACCATTCCGCGCGAAAACGCTGGGCGCGGACATGATAAGCATCAGCGGGCACAAGATCCACGCCCCGAAGGGCATCGGCGCGCTGTACATACGCGCGGGGCTGAAGCTGAAGCCGTTCATCGTGGGCGGCAGCCAGGAGAGCGGGATGCGCGCGGGGACTGAGGCTATGCCGCAGATCGCGGCTTTCGGCGCGGCGAGTGAGATAGCGTACGCCGGAATGAAGGAGAATATCGCGCGCATGTCAGCGCTGCGCGAGCGCGCGGTGAGCCGTCTGGAGCGGGATATTCCGGAACTGCGGGTCATATCCTCGGCGGACAGCGCACCGCATATTCTGAGCATATCGCTGCCCGGCTGGCGCAGCGAGGTGCTGATGAATTTTTTGGAGGCGCGTGGAGTGTACGTCTCGCGCAGCTCCGCCTGCAAGAAGGGCGGGCGCAGCCACGTGCTGGAGACCGTGGGGCTTGACGCGAAGACCATCGACGGCGCGATACGCGTCGGTCTGTCGCGTCTCACAACGGAAGAGGACATCGACGCTCTGTGCGACGCCCTGCGCGACGCGCACGATACACTCGCGCATAGATGAGGGGATGGAACGGAACGGAGGGACTCACGGGACGGCACAGGGGCCGTCCCCTACGATGGGTGTTGGGTACACACTTTCTTTTGCTTTCTGCTCTAGTTTCAACTCCGGCGACCCCTCAGTCGCTCTGCGACAGCTCCCATAGAAGGGGCGCCAAGGGCGCGGTGCAACCACTGTGCACCATTCCCAAATCCTTGCCGCGAAGCGCTGCCCTTTTTAGGGTAGTGCAACGGCGGCGCGGTAGTGAATGACATGCCGGTGGCATGTCAGAGCCGCGCCGTGATCGAGCCGCAGCGAGACAGTGGCGCGCTGGCGCCGAAGGGGTCGCCAGACTTTATAGATTGCCATTAGGGAAAAGAAACGGCACTGTAAACTCGCGGGACATCCACCGCGAACCATATCATCCAAACACAAAGGCGGACGCGCTATGCGCGTCCGCCTTCAACTTTTTTATCTGCCCGATTACTTATCAATCGTCATCGCCGAGAGCTTCGAGACCCTTGGCGTTCGCGACCTTATTGGCCTTGATATTCTTGACAAGCGCCGTGAATACCCCGAAGCTGCACAGGATCAGCACCGACGAATACACCGGCAGCGCGCGCCATGCGCCGGTCGCATCAAACACGAAGCCGAGGAACACGGGCGTGATGGTCTGCGCGGACATGCTGGCGGTGTAATAATAGCCCGTGAACTTGCCGATCTTCTTCGACGAGCAGAGCTCGACGACCATCGGGAACGAGCAGTTATGCACCAGCGCCATTCCGAAGCCCTTCAGCACCCACACGATGTACAGCGCTGCGGGGAAGGCATACTCTCCGTGTTCGCCGACGACCCGTCCGGTCGGCGCGACGAAGCACATGAACACCAGTGCGAGGAAGCTCAGGCCGAGGCCGGTGCTTATCGTCCACTTGCGGCCGATCTTGTCCGCAATGCCGCCCGCAACGGCGAAGCCCACGACAGATGCAAGGCCGCCCGCGATGGTCAGCACCATGGTGGCGCTGGAGGAGGAGTTCATATAATAAATAACATAGTTGCCGATATAGGTGCCGATGGCGTTGTCGGCCATGAACCACAAAAACTCCGCGCCGAGAATGGCGAGAAGCATGGTCTTGTTGGCCTTGGACATGGGCTTGTCGTCGTCGATCGGGGTCTCGATGGCGGCGAGACGCTCACCCTCGGCCATCTCGTCCTTCATCTCCTCGGCGATCTTGTTCTCGCGTATCGTGAAGAACAGCACCATCGCGGAGATGACCATCAACACGGACGCGACGATGAACGGAATCTCAATGGTCCAGATCTTGCGCGCGGCGTCCTCGGAGTTGATGTAATTGCTCAGCGGCAGGAAGATGCCGAGCACGGTTGCAAATGCGCCGCCGAAGTAGCCCATGATGTTGATGATGCCGTTTGCCTTCGCGCGCAGGGGCTTGGGCGTGATGTCCGGCATCAGAGCGACGGCGGGGTTGCGGTACATCATCATGAACATCAGCACGATCGCCATCATGATGACCATGCCGACGATGTTGTTATAATGGAAGAGCAGCGGGATGAACGGGAAAGCTATCGCAGCTACAAAGGTGCCGGTCAGAATGTAGGGCATACGCTTGCCGATGGGGGTGTGAGTTTTGTCGGAGAGGTTGCCGAAGATGGGCAGCAGGATGAGCGCGGCAAGGTTGTCGCAGGCCATGATGATGCCGACTATCCACTGCACCTCAAGGATCTTCGCCGGGTCGCCGGCCTTCAGCTCCGCAGAGGAGAGATTGAACATGCGGCGGGCAAAAATGTCCGTCAGAAAGGTGGGGCACCAGGAATCGTACACCTGCCAGAGCAGCAGGATGCCGAAGAACGCAAAGCCGATCAGGAACGTTCTTTTGTAATTGAGCTTCAGCCCGCCGGCCGAAGCGCCCTTAGATTTACCCATGAGATACTTCCTTCCAAATATATTATTTCCCGAATTCGGGCATAAGCTCGTTAGAGATTATCTGCAGCATCTCGTCAAACTTGTTGACGTCCTCCTCAGGGAAGCGCGCCTTTATTCTGTCCATGACGCGCTGCTCGTAGCTGCTGAGAAGCGCCATGTAATTATAGAATTTCTCGGAGAGCTTCAGGTGGTACTCGCGGCGGTCGGTCGTGGAGTTCTCACGCTCAAGATAGCCCTTTTTGATGAGATTGTTGACCTTATACGTTGCGTTCGACTGCGAAATGTTCAGAAAATCCGCGAACTGGCCGATCGTGGGGTGGTCAAGCATCTTGATGACCTCAAGCGAAAACGCCTCCATCGCCGAGAGCGAGCCGTCACGCTCGCGCACCAGCTCAAACACCTTGCGGTAAAATTGCAGCTTGAATTTGTCGTAGACCTCGGTAAAGCTCTTCTCCAGCATAGCGCCACCTGCTTTCTAATATTACTTCATATTTTATAACATTTAAAATTTTTTGTAAATGATAAAATGTGGGACAATAATCAAAAAGTGTCTGGAAAACGGGGGCGGGCCGGGGGTGTTCATATAATTAACTTGAAAAAACGCGCCGTTGTGGTAAAATTTTTGTATAACCGTCCACGGAGGCGAACAATGAAGAAAAACATACTGCTTGTACTTATAATATTTGCGATGCTGCTGGTCATCGCGGCGCTGGTGATAAACGGCCTCGGCCTGCTCGACCCCGCGCCTGCGGAGGCGACTCCCACGCCGGACACCGCAGTGACGCCCGTCCCGCAGGAGACGGCGGCGGCTGAGCCGACGCCGACCTTCACCGCGCTTGACGACGGCAGCATCAAGGCGATACAGAACGACGCCGTCACGGCGATGAGCAGCTGCGCGGATGCCTATGCCGCCGCCGACAAGGGCGAGGCGCAGAACGTCGTGCTGTCGGACGAGGCGGTGGCGTCGATGGTGTCGGCGCTCGGCGCGGCGGGCTACTCCGCTGTTGATTACTACGGCAACTGCAATATGCAGAATCCCGAGGCGCTCGCCGCTTTCGGCGAGGCCGTCAGCGCCGGAAACGACGCGCAGGCCGGATATTTCGTCGTCCATCCGGACGGGCTTGTGCACGAAGAAGTGCTGGTATACCGGAGCGGCGCGGCGAGCGTCGTGACCGTGTCGATGCAGTGGGACGACAAGACCCGTCCGGAGATATACTCCTCCGGACAGTACGGCCTTGAGAGCATACGCTACACCGAAAACGGCTGGCTCATATACAGCCGCGGCGGCAGCTCGAACGCCAACGCCAACAAATACAGCATGGTGCGCGTCAAGACCTATGACGCCGACCGCCGCGCGCTCTGCCGGCGCTATCTCACGCCCGTCGGCTATTCGGAGAACAATCTGTTCACGTCGAGCTGGAATACTGGCAATTGGGGCGAGCTGGATTTCAACAGCCTGTACGCAAAATTTTACAGTATGTATTACGGCGCGGAGCCGCTGACCTATAATAACGCCGGAACCAGCGCCGGACTTGCGGCGATATCCGGCAGCTATATGCACCTTGTCCCGACGGAGCAGTTCGAGCGGGTAATGGAGGGATACCTCGATATAAGCGGCGATACGCTGCGCGCGAGGTCGGATTACAGCAGCTCCCGCGGCGGGTACTATTTCCTCGGCACCCAGCGCGATTATTACAGCGTAACGCCGCATTGGCCGGAGCCGGAGATCGTAGATTACTGGAATAATTCCGACGGAACGCTCACGATGCGCGTCAACGCCGTGTACGAGTGGGGTGGGACGGACTGCCTGTTCACGCATGAGGTCACGGTGCGGGAGACGGAGACGGGATTTGTCTATGTCTCGAACAGCGTCCTCAGCGGCGGCGAGGGTACCCCGCCCGCGAATATTCTCCTCGGCGAGCGTAAGAGCCAGATAAGTATGCTGGGGTGAGGGAAAGAAGCGGGACGGCACGGGCAGCGTGCCCAAATATAACCGTAGGGGACGGCCTCTGTGCCGTCCCGTTTGCTATGGACGGCATTGTCTTTTCCCTGCTGGCAATAAGCCAAAGTCCGGCGACCCCTCAGTCGGCCAATGGCCGCCAGCGTCTCGCTGCGGCTCGGTCACGGCGCGGCTCTGACATGCCACCGGCATGTCATTCACTACCGCGCCGCCGCTTCGCTACCTAAAAGGGGCGCCAAGAGAGTGCGGTGCGTCGCCGTGCGTCAGTCCGAAACTTTTGCCGCGAAGCGCTGCCCCTACACAAAAAAATATTTAAAATTCCGCAGAAATAACGCAAAAACCCCTTGCAAAATGGGAAAAATTCTGATATCATATCAAAGCATTTCGCACGGGGGCGGACTTTTCGTCATGTGGCCGCAGGGCTTGGCGGAGGGGAAGATGCTTCCGGAGGGAAAAAACAAAAATTTGGAGGAAACAAACAATGTCAGTAGTATCCATGAAGCAGCTGCTGGAAGCCGGTGTCCACTTCGGTCACCAGACCCGCCGCTGGAACCCCAAGATGGCCGAGTACATTTACTGCGAGCGCAACGGCATCTACATCATCGACCTGCAGAAGACCGTCAAGAAGCTCGAAGAGGCTTACTCTTTCGTCCGTCAGCTCGCTGAGAACGGCCAGACCATTCTCTTCGTCGGCACCAAGAAGCAGGCGACCGATGCTGTCAAGGAAGAGGCTTCCCGCGTCGGCATGTACTACGTCAACGCACGTTGGCTCGGCGGCATGCTCACCAACTTCAAGACCATGCGCACCCGCGTCGACCGTCTGGCTCAGCTCAAGAAGATGCAGGAAGACGGCACCTTCGACATGCTGCCCAAGAAGGAAGTTATGAAGCATCTCGGCGAGATGGAGAAGCTTGAGAAGTACCTTGGCGGCGTCAAGGACATGAAGAAGCTCCCTGGCGCACTGTTCGTCGTTGACCCCCGCAAGGAGCACAACGCTATTGCCGAGGCTCGCAAGCTGCACATCCCCATCGTCGCTATCGTTGACACCAACTGCGACCCCGATGAGGTCGATTACGTCATCCCCGCAAACGACGACGCTATCCGCGCCATCCGCCTGATCGCCGCCACCATGGCAAACGCCGTTCAGGAAGGCCGTCAGGGCGTTGACGCTGAGGCTGAGGAGACCGTCGAGGCTCCCGCTGAGGCTGCTGAAGAGTAATTTTTTAAATAGAAAAGGGGCGCAGAACACGCCCCTTTTTCCCGATTTTAATACAGGAGGATAATTATTATGGCATTTACTGCTCAGGATGTTAAGACCCTGCGTGAAATGACTAACGTCGGCATGATGGACTGCAAGAAGGCTCTCACCGAGACCGACGGCGATATGGACAAGGCAGTCGAGTGGCTGCGTGAGAAGGGCCTCGCCAAGGCCGCGAAGAAGGCCGGCCGCATCGCAGCCGAAGGTATGGCTTATGCTGATGTCTGCCCGAAGTGCGGCGTCGGCGCCATCGTCGAGGTCAACTGCGAGACCGACTTCTGCGCGAAGAGCGATCTGTTCGTCGCGTTTGTCAAGGACATCTGCAAGACCGTCATCACCGAGAACCCCGCCGACATCGACGCTCTTATGAACAGCAAGTATGCAGGCTCCAACCTCACCGTCGCCGAGACTCTGCCTGAGAAGGTCATGTCCATCGGCGAGAATCTCCAGATCCGCCGCTTCGTCCGCTTCGACGACAATACCAGCGTCGCATATGTCCACGCCGGCGGCAAGATCGGCGTGCTCGTCAACCTCGCTGTCGAGGGCGGCATCGACGCCACCGAGATCGGCAAGAACGTTGCCATGCAGATCGCGGCTCTGAATCCCCGCTTCTGGGACAAGAGCGACGTCACCGAGGACGTTCTCGCTGAGGAGAAAAAGGTTGCGCTCGCACTGATGGATCAGGATCCGAAGATGGCTTCCAAGCCCCAGCAGGTCAAGGAGAAGATCGTTCTCGGCAAGCTCAACAAGTTCTACGAAGAGAACTGCCTGCTCCAGCAGGAGTACGTCAAGGACGGCTCCATGACCGTCGAGAAGTATATCGCCAGCGCCGCAAAGGAGCTTGGCGGCTCCGTCAAGTTCGTCAAGGCCGTTCGCTTCCTGAAGGGCGAAGGCATCGAGAAGAAGCAGGAGGACTTCGCCGCAGAGGTCGCCGCTCAGATGAACATGGGCAAATAATTCGGGAATACCGGATTGAAATGAATTACCCCCGCTTGCCAAGGCAAGCGGGGGCATTTGTTTGTAAGGGGGCGGTATGCCTCATATGGCTGCTGGTAAGCTGCACTGGCGGACTTTTAAATGATGATAAACAAGTTGAGCGGCATGGTTAAAAACCATGCCGCTCTTTTATTTTGCTATGGAATTACTCTTCAGGCTGGGTGTCGGGGGCAGGCTCGGTTTCGGGAGCGGGAGTCTCTGCGGGGGATTCCTCGGCAGGAGCCGGAGTTTCCTCGACAGGGGCTTCCTCAGCAGGAGTTTCCTCTGCGGGAATCTCTTCTGCCGGAGCTTCCGTGACTTCCTCGACCGGCTCGGCGACCTCTTCCTCCGCGTAGACAACAGTGATACCGTTGTCTACGGCGTAGGCCTCAGCCGCGGAACCCTTCACAACCGTCAGAGTCAGAATGCTCATGTCGCAGCCGTCGAATATTTCAACAGGCTCACGATCCTCAAGCTCTTCCTCGTTCTCGGGCTTGATGGTGATTATCTCGAACTCAACGAGAGATTCGGGAAGTTCAACGCTGCGCAGCTTCTCGCAGTCCGCAAAGGCTGCTTCGCCGAGCTTCTCAAGCTTCTCGGGAAGCTTGATCTCGGTAAGCTCCTTGCATCCTGCAAACGCGTACTCTTCAATGACCTCAAGCTCGCTCTCCTCGTCGAAGCTGACGCTTACGAGCTTCTCAAGGCCGCTGAACGCATATGCACCGATGGTCTTGACATGCTTCTCGATAACGATGTTCTCGATATTGTCCGCATATGCCGCCCAGGGCGCTGCATTGTCGGCGTCATAGCTGTACATACCACCGCGGCCGGAAATGGTCAGGGTCTTCTCGTCGAGCTTCCAGGTGAGCTCATCGCCGCAGACGTTCGCGGTCTCTTCAACTGCCGGAGTCTCTTCGACGGGGACCGTGGTCTCAGGCTCTTCGACCGCTTCAAGAGTGGTCGTCTCGCTGCCGTGGTTGACGTACTTGACGTTATTGGTTATTGCCCACTGCTCGGCGTAGCTGCCTTCCGCGACGCTGAGAACCACATTGGCGCAGCCACTGAAGGCGGAGCTTGCCATATAAGAAACGCTGTCGGGGAGATAGACGCTCGTGAGAGCGGAGCAATCGCGGAGCGCGTTGCCGTAGACGGTTTTGAGACCATCGGGCAGAACCAGCTCGGTGAGAGCGGAGCAGCCGCGAAGTGCGGAGCCGCCGATGGTGGTCAGGCTGCTGTTCTCTGCGAAGCTCACAGTCTCAAGGGCGGTGCAGCCATAGAATGTGAAGTCGGGCAGATTGGTGATGCCCGCATCAACGTTCACGACGCGGATCATGTGGCGATAGTCATACCATGCGATACCGCTGGCGACCTTGGGGCTGGTCAGCGCGCCGGAACCAGTGATGTTCAGGGTACCGTCGCTGCTCAGCTCCCAAGCGGCGTCGGTGCCGCAGGAACCGGAGGCGATAACGCCGGTTTGACGCTCAGTGTACTGGATGCCGTTGTTGACGGCGAATTCCTTGGCATAGCTGTTTGCGCCGACGCTGAGAACCACATTGGCGCAGCCACTGAAGGCGGAGCTTGCCATGTAAGAAACGCTGTCGGGGAGATAGACGCTCGTGAGAGCGGTGCAGTCTCTGAACGCGTTGCCGTAGATGGTCTGGATGCCGTCGGGCAGGGTCAGCTCGGTGAGAGCAGAGCAGCCGCGAAGTGCGGAGCCGCCGATGGTGGTCAGACTGCTGTTTTCGGCGAAGTTCACAGCTTCGAGAGAGGTGCAGCCGAAGAACGCGAAGTCGGGCAGATTGGTGATACCGGCGCTGATGTTCACGACGCGGATCATGCTGCGGTAGCTGTGCCATGCGGTGTCGCTGGCGACCTTGGCGTTTGTCAGCGCGCCGGAACCGGTGATGTTCAGGGTGCCGTCGCTGCTCAGCTCCCAAGCGGCGTCGGTGCCGCAGGAACCGGAGGGGATAACGCCAGTCTGACGCTCAACATACTTGATGTTGTTGTTGACGGCGAATTCCTTGGCATAGCTGTTCTCGCCGACGCTGAGAACCACATTGGCGCAGCCGCTGAAGACGGAGGCGGACATGTAGGAGATGCTGTCGGGGAGATAGACACTCGTGAGAGCGGAGCAGTCGCGGATAGCGTTGCCGTAGATGGTCTGCACGCCGTCGGGCAGGGTCAGCTCTGTCAGGGCGGTGCAGCCGCGGAGTGCGGAGCCGCCGATGGTGGTCAGGCTGCTGTTCTCAGTGAAGTTCACGGTCTCAAGGGCGGTGCAGCCGAAGAACGCGAAGTCGGGCAGGTTGGTGATGCCGGCGTCGATATTGACGACGCGGATCATGCTGCGATAGTCATACCATGCGATACCGCTGGCGACCTTGGGGCTGGTCAGCGCGCCGGAGCCGGTGATATTCAGTATGCCGTCGCTGCTGACCTCCCACTTCGCATTCGCGCCGCAGGAACCGGAGGCGATAACGCCGACCTGACGCTCAACATACTTGATGCCGTTGTTGACGGCGAAGTTCTTGGCATAGCTGTTCGCGCCGACACTAAGAACCACTTTGCTGCAGCCGCTGAAGGCGGAGCCGGACATGTAGGAGATGCTGTCAGGCAGATAGACGCTGGCGAGAGCGGAGCAGTCTCTGAAGGCGTTGCCGTAGATGGTCTGCATGCCGTCGGGCAGAGTCAGTTCGGTCAGGGCGGTGCAGCCGCGGAAAGCGGAACCGCCTATGGTGGCCAGCTTGCTGCCCTCGGCGAAGTTCACGGCTTCGAGGTAGGTGCAGCCGGAGAACACGAAGTCAGGCAGGTTGGTGATACCGGCGTCGATGTTGACGACGCGAATCAGGTTGCGGTTAGCGTACCATGCGATGTCGCTGGCGAGCTTGGCGTTGTACAGCGCGCCGGAACCGGTGATGTTCAGGGTGCCGTCACTGTACAGCTCCCATGCTGCGTTATCGCCGCAGGAACCGGAGGCGACGACGCCTGCTTCGCGCAGTACGTAAGCGATGCCGTTCTTGATGGCGTACTGGAGTGCGTAGCTGTCATAGCTTACGCTGAGCACAACATTTTCGGAATACTTGAAAGCGGATGAGGGAATGAACTGAATGCTGTCCGGCATGTAGACGCTGCGCAGACTCTTGCAGCGCGCGAACGCGTTGCCGTTGATGGTGCGGAGACTGTCGGGCAGGACGATGTCGGTCAGACTGTTGCAATCGTAGAATGCGGAGCCGCCAATCAGGGTCAGCTTCTCGCAGTTCTCCAGATTGATCTTTGCAAGTCTGGTGCAGCCGTTGAAGGCGGAACCGGAGATGGCAACAAGCTCGCTGCCCTTCTCGAAGGTCAGATCGGTCATCAGCGAGCAGTAGTAGAAGCACTGGGTAGAGATCTCGGTAATACCTGCGCCCACAGTTACATGGACAACCTTATCCTTGACGGTCTGCCAGGGCACGGTTGCACGGCTGGTGGAGGAGAGCGCGCCGGTGCCGCCGATGACCATGCGGCCATCCTGATACAGCACGAACCACGCGTCAGCGCCGCAGATACCGGCCAGCGCGAGCTTATCGTTGGGGACAAACTCACCGCCGGTGAAGGTGCAGGTTTCGCCGCCTATGGTGTATTCGCCTTCATAGGCGAGACCGTTGGAGTCGAAGTTGTAGTTCTTTCCGTCGAGGAACAGGTATCCGGTCACCCAGCGGCCGGCAGCGAAGTAGATCTTCCGGTCGGTGGCCTTATCGGTCGCCCAGCCGGTGTACTGCACTTCGGCGGCGTTCTCGGTGTGGCGGCAGACGGAGCATTCAAGAGTGCCGGTCTCGCCGTCATACACGTAGGTGTGCTCGTCGTTCTCGCACTCGGGAACGATGCGCTTGTACTGATCAAGCACGGTTCTGCTGCCGTCGGCGGCCACGTTATAGGTGGTGACGGTTGCTTCGTACTTGTCAGCGGTGAAGTCCATGTAGACGCTGGTGAAGTCGAGTGTTGCGACCTCAAAGTTGAAGTCGGGGTTATTGACGATGGAGTACGACTTACCGCCGGTGGAACCGCAGATATAATACACCGTACCGGCCTCGTTTACCTGACCGTCGGTCATGGGAGCGGTGCGGGCATAGCTGTGGTCGTTGCCGGAGAAGTAGAAGTCGATACCGGCCGCGTCGCAGGCTGCGGGGAGGTACTGGTTGTAGGTCTCACCGCCGCCGGTGGGGTTGGTGTAGTAGGCGGGAACGTGAGTTACGAGAACCTTCCACACGCAGTCGGACTTCGCGGCGTCAGCAACGAGCCAATCGGCGAACTGCTGGAGGCTGTCCTTATTGGAGGTGTGGTTCAGAACCGCGATGTACACGTCGCCGCGCTCAACGGAGTACCACGCGGCGGGGATGCCGAAGGTGGTCTTGGCCGCGATGGCGTCGTTGCCGTCGTCGTCAGCCTCGTGGTTGCCGATGACGTGGAGAATATCGGAATTCTTGAGCCCGTCCTCGGTGAACAGGGACAGGGCATCCTGCCACTGGTTGAAGTAGCGTACGTTATCGACCGCGTCGCCAAGCTGGATGCCGAACGGGTACTGGTCGTTCAGGCAGGCGGCGATGCGTCCCATACCCTCAAGCGCGGCCTCCTCCTGGATGTCGGCCAGCAGGAAGAAGCTGCTGCCGCCCGGAGTGGTGAAGCTGCGGATATCCGACCACTTCTCGCCGTCGCCGACGCGATAGTAGTAGGTCGTTCCGGCGGTCAGGCCGGTCAGGGTGACGCTGTTCACACGGGTGATCTGGTTGCTGGAGGAGTAGGAGATAAGGGTGCTGGTGCCGTTGACGGTCACAGCGTCCTTCAGCTCCGCGTCAGTGGATATCTCGGCAACGGCCTTTTCGGCGCTGGTGCTGGGGTTGCTCATCCAGGTGACGTTCTTGCTGCCGTAGCTCTGGGAGAAGTTGAAGTTGATGTTGAAGGGGAGACCGCTCTCATCGCCCACGGCGTTGTAGCTGAACAGGGTGACCATGAAGGAGCAGTTGCCGTCCTTGTCGTCGGCACGCAGATTCACGCTGCCCTGAGCTTTGGTCAGGCTGGAGATGTCGATCTGACCCTTTTCGTCGGTGACGCCGAGCAGCTCGTCGTTCGCGTAGACATTGACGCCGACTGCGGCCTTGTCGTCCTTGATGACGGTGACGGTCGCGGCGGCGGTGCTGCCGACGACGGCGTTGCCCGTCTTGATGCGGTACATGGCCTCAACGGGGTGATTGCTTATCTGAGTGGTGAAGCCGGTGGCGTACTGGTTCAGATCGGAGATGTCGAGGTCTGCGGTCTGCTTGCAGCCGTAGGAGCCCTTGGTGACCTGAACGTTGATGCTGCTGCCCTCGGTGGTGGCGGTGGGAACCTCCACGACGATGGTGGCGAGCTTGTCGGCCTTGAAGCTTTCGCCGATGCCGGTGATCTCCACCGTCACGACGCCCTTCGCGGCGTCATAGCTCCAGGTGCCGGTGACGCCGTCGGGGAAGGTGACGTCCTTGACGGGGTAGCTGCGGGTTACGGAGACGTTCGCGGTCAGGGAGGTGATGCTGGCAATGCCGTCGCTGACAAAGTCAAGCTCCCATTTCTTGCCCACGATCGGCGCGCCCTGCGCTTCAAGCGCGATGTTGGGCAGATCTGCTTCCGCGGCCTCTACGGTGAAGTAGCGCGTCTCGCGCGTGACGTTGCCGTAGCCGTCCTTCAGATAGAAGGTTATGGAGTGAATACCGTTGCTGAAGTGCATCAGACCGGAGGTGCTGCCGAGGATGTCCTTATCGTAAACTCCGCGGTAGGTGCCGTCGAAGTAGAAGTACGCGGACTCAACGCCGGTGGCGTAGGGATCGGTATCCTCACTGTCGTTATATGTAACGAAGAAGCGAAGCTTGTCGGAATCCAGAGTCATGCCGTCCTCGAGGTCGGTCTTGGTACCGTCGTCATTTACGAGCTGGATGGAGTTGACGACGGGGGCAGTGACGTCCTGATTGTTTGCACCGTAGACGATGCAGAGGTTATCGAGAAGAATGTAGCCTTTAAGGTCGCCTTTGTCCAGCTTGACGCCGTCGGTGTTGAACCAGCCGATACCGCTGGTAGTGACCATGGCGCGGAAGAGCATACCGCTGTTGACACGAACAAGCGCGCCTGCATACGGGGTCAGGTCAGCCTGAAGATATTGCCAGCCATCCTTCAGGCCTTCACCGGAACCTGCGCTGCCGGCGCTAAAGTTGACATAGGCGTTCGTCCAGCTCTCACCACCGTTGGTGCTGGTGGCAATCTGTGCGCGCAGCCAAGGAACGGGTACACCTTCGGGGAGGTAGACCCAGACGCCGATCGCGGTGGGAGTACCATCAACGGAGAGATTACTGCCAAGACCGAGGCAGGCACCGTCGGTAGCGGTCAGGCCTGTCCAGTCGTAGTCGAGCTTAATGGCCTTGTGGCCAAAGCGGACGATATCGGCAAACTCTTCATCGGTATCGGACACAACGGAGCCTGTGACAACGCCGCCGCGGCCCGCGTAGTGATAGGTCGCCACAGCGTTGGAGGCCATGCCTTCGAAGCTCTCAACCGTTGTTCCGATGGTGGCGTAGTCCCAGCCGTCTCCGTCGCCGCCGTCAAGTATCATGGTAGGCTCCATGCCTATGTTGACGGTAACGGTCGCCGTAAGTTCACCGAACGAGGCGGTGACGGTGGGGCTGCCGGAATATTTCACGTTGTCGGTAACGGTGAACTTATTGTCGGCAAAGGTACCGGCGCTCTCGTCGGAGATGCTCCACTTGATATCGCCGTCCTTGATGTTGACAGTCTCGGACTGATAGGTGGCCTTGAAGCTGAGATCGCTGACTTCCTTATAGTTGAGGTTGACCTCGCTGGAAGTGAAGCTCAGGCTGTCGGGGTTCTGGATATGCAGCACGGCGGAACCGACTGTTCTGCTGCCGCTTACCAGATTGACCGTCACGTCACCGGTCTTGCCGGAGGAGGTGAAGGTCGCGGTGGCGGTGCTGCCGCTGACGGCGGCTTCGCCTATCGTGCCCATGCTCTCATCGCTGACCGCGAAGCTGACGTCCTCAGGCAGGCTTGCCGCCGGTGCGCCGGAGAAATCCATGGCGCTGGCCGTCATGGTAACGGTGGAGTTGGGGGTGTAGTACTCTTCGTCGGGAGTGATCGACGCATGGTCAAACTCACCGGATGCCGCAACGGTGGAGACGACCAGAATAGTACCGGAGACGACACGCTCGCTGCCGCCGGCAGGAGTGTTGCGCATGGTCAGATCGCTCTCACCCTCACGCTGGGAAACGTAGGTGGAGGAGCCGCCCTCGTCGAGCTGGATAGCTGCGACGCAGCCGAGCGCGACCATCATGTTCGCCTCTTCGCGCGCGGTGTAGCCGACGGAACGGGGAGCCATGGTGCCGTCTGCCTGGAAGAGGACGACGGTGCCGTCAGCTTTCACGCCAACGCAGGTGCGGGGGTAATAGCCGCCGTTGCCGGACTCGTTGATGATGACCTCGCCGTCCCATACCATGGCGACCAGCGCGTCGACCGCCTCGAGGACCTTAACGGTCTTGCCCTGCTTTTCGCTCTGGCTGGCCTCAGCCTGGGCGAGCGTGGTGCCTTCCTTGAATACGTTCACGGAGCCGTCGTCAAACGCTGCGACGAAGGCGCGGCTGGAGTTGTCATGGTGGACAACGCCGTTCATCACTAGGTAGCCGCTTGGCTCGCCGGTGTTGATGTTGAACCAGGAGGCGTTGACGCCGCCCACAACGTTCAGGCCGCTCTCTTTTTCATAGGTGTGAGCCTGATCGGTAGTGGTCTTGAGCATCCAGCCCTGCTCTTTGGGGTTGCGGTTGCCGTATCCGGCCACGATCTTGGCACGGCCGCCGGAGGTGTTGACCTCCATGACGTTTGCAACCGTCTGGGAGTTGCCCGCATCATTGTTCGTGATTATGACACGCTCAGAGATGTCGGGTGCGATGGAGTAGTTTTTCACCGAGGTAACATGGTAGCCGGTGCCGGGAATGGCACTGCCCTTGACCACCTCAGTGGCCTGAGTCTGTACAGCCGAGGCGTCGTTATCGGCCATTGCGGTGACCGGTAACAGCGTCAGAAGCATGCACAACGTCAGCGCGACCGAAAGGAGGCGCTTGGTTTTGACGTTCATAGGTATTCTTCTCCTTTTCTCAAATTTATCGCTCAACTGAGCGGGGAATTACGTTTTCAGCGACGCCAGATCCGAAAGCTGTGGTGCGTGACCTGCTTTTCGGGGGGCGGGTCGGGGATATAGTCGCCGTACAGACGGCGGAGATATGTGTCATAGCCGACGGGGGCGGCGTACTCCGCGCCCTCAAAGCTCAAGGGAACGGAGGAAGCGAACACCTCCGCCGGTATAAGCTCTTTCCCGCCGTACAGGCTCCATGCCACGCAGCCGAGATATTCCGGCGCGGGGACAGCCTGTCCGCGGCGCACCTCGGCGAGGATGCGGCGGCAGAAAAATTCGCTGCCGAGAAGATGGCTGATCAGCCAGAATATATACAGCACCGCGCGCCGCCAGCCTCTGCGCGGGGAGACAAACGTGGTCTCCACGGCGGCGGAAACGCCGCGCCGCCACAGGCCGCAGCGCCGAGCCTGCTTTTCGCCGCCCGACCACGCGTCGAGCGGGAAGATGTCTATATCAACGCCAATGTCAACGCCGAAGTCCGCGCTAGTCTCCTGCTTGCGGGTGCTCATGTCGCAGAGCTTGGCGAAGGGCAGCCGCCATTCCGGCGTCCGCTCTTTCGACAGCAGCCGGTACGAGCCATGATCCGCAGCGGGCAGAGCCATGAGCTGGTCGTAATCGGCGCGGGGCATGAAAATGTCGATATCATCATCCCATGGGATGAATTTTCCGTACTTCACCGCGCCCAGAAGCGTCCCGTTCGACAGGAAAAAGTGCAGTCCGTTTTCACGGCAGACGCTGTCCAAATGGCGCAGCAGCTGAAGCTCCAGCAGCTGGAGCTCGCGCAGGTCGGTTATCTCGGTCACGCCGCGTCACCTCCCATGTCCGCGAAGGAGCGGATATTTTTCCGGATATAGAACATCCGGATGCCGCAGAGAACGGCCTCGGTCACGCTGCGCAGAATGGCGACGGCGACCAGCGAGTAGTACCCCGTACAGAGCAGAGCCAACAGCCCCAGCACCTGAAATGACAGGGCGTAGACGGTGCTGCGGCTGGTCTCGGCGTTGCGGTCGATGGCACCGAGGGTCGGCCAGCCGAAGAGCATGGCAAAAAAGCTGAAAAACAGCACGGGTATGAGATAGCGGAATATGCGCGCGGCCGGAGCGTAGCCCTTGCCGCCGATGAGCATGATGCCGAAATCCGCCAGAAAATAGGCCGCAATGCAGCCCGCCAGAACCAGCGGCAGGAACAGCTTCACCATTTTCTTGATGCGGCTGAATTTCCGCTCCCGCACCATGACGGGATACAGGCTGTCGGTAATGGGCGTATAGAGCGCCTGGACTGCGGCGACCGCCTGAATGCAGACGCCCCAGTAGGCGACTTCCTGCGTCGTGAGAATGATGCCGAGGAGGAGCGTGTTGAGCGCGCTGAATGACGTGGACGCCACGTTTGATGCGAAATACACCGCGGAATCCTTCAGCATTGCCCATGCCGCCGCCGCGTCGCGCGACAGGCGCACGCGCAGTCCGAGCTGTTTGAACTGGGGGACGACCATCAGCACGGCCACAAGGCTGCCCAGCGTATCGAGCAGCGGGATGAGCAGCACGTCGGCGTCCGAATGGATCACAACGAAGGTCAGAGCCGTGGAGATGCCGCGCATGACGACAAAGCGCATGGCGATGGCCTCCATCCGCTCAAGTCCGCGGAACAGGAAGTCGAACAAAAACAGTGTCAGGAACACCGGAAGGAAGGACAGCAGCGCGAGCAGAGGGCGCGCCCGAAGTATGGGGAGCGCTGCCGTCAGGATGACGAGCACGGCGAGCGCCGCGCCTGACAGCCACAGCCGCGCGAGCAGCACGTCGCCGATGATCTTCTCCTGCGCGGCCTTGTCCTGCCGTGCGCGGACGATGTCCTTGGTGGCTGAGAGCACGAAGCCGAAGTCCACCAGGATCTGAAGATACGTGATGACGGACTTGACATATACAACGCTTCCGTAGCAGTCTTTCGACAGCACCCGCGTCAGGTACGGCAGGGTCAGAAGCGGGAAGATCATTTTTGCTATGTTCATGGCCATGAGCATGGCCGAGTTTTTTGCAATGCCGGATGTCTGTTTCATAAAAGGGTCTTTCTCCGTCGGGTCAGCTGTCCCAACAGAACACAAAGGGATAGGTGTTATACCACTGCGGGGTGCGGAGTATCTGGATGGTGGCGGCATAGGCCGCAAAGCATATCAGGCTTGCGATAAGCAGGAAGCGCCGGAATTTCTCCGGCATGCGCGCGAGCCGGTTGGCGAAATACACGCATAGATAGGGCTGGAAATACTGGAGGAACCGGCTGAATATCGGTGCGGTGTAGCCCAGCACGCACACGACAGGCAGCAGGAACGACAGACGGAAATCCCATTCGTCCCGTTCGTCCTGCTCCGGAGTATCCTCCTTGCCGCGGAAAAACTCACACACGAGCAGCACAAGTCCGAACACCAGAAAATACAGCAGCAGCGACAGCTTGAAGCCGGACTTCAGATAGCTGCTGCCGAGGTAGAACTGATAGCGCGGAATGGCGGTAGCGATTATGGTGACTAAATATTTGGAGCACACGAAGGCCACTGCGCAGGCGGCGACCGTTACCCATACGAAGGTCTTCCGCCGCGGAATGCGCAGCAGGAAGTACACCGGAAGCCAGATCAGGGCGGAACGGTGGAACAGACCCGCGAGCATGATAAGCAGCACCATCTGTATGGGCTTTTTGTTGTCCATCGCCTCGTAGGCCAGAAGCAATATGGAGATGGCCAGCGCCTGTCGCACGCCGGATATATAGAAATCGAACAGCTGCAGCGTAAAGAACAGATACAGACTGAAGCAGGGGCGGCTGGAGTATTTAGACATGAAACGCCCCGTCACCGCGAAGGAGAACAGCGCCGTGACAATAAAAAGTATCTGCGGGTTATGTGTCAGGCGGCTGAGCAGGTAGATCAGCGCGGCGAAGAGCGGCTCAAAGCTGGTATTCCGGATGCTGTACAAGAGACCGCTCTGGGAGGCTATGCGCAGGTACAGCTCGTGATAGTTCGAGGTGTCGTTGCCGCAGGCCGCCCCGCGGAACATACCGAGGAAGCACAGATATGCGATGCCCAGTGCCATCAGAGACTTCGGGTCAAGCCGTTCCTGACGGGAATCAAGTGTTACGGGTCTGACCTCCAGCACGCACAGCAGCGCCATAAAGGCCAGATTGATGAAGAAAAGTTCCATTTATCATACTCTTTCGTAAAGATCCGTCAGCCCTTCGGCGGCGGTGCGGATATCAAGATTCCGGCGGGCAAATGCATCTGTCACGCTCTGACTGCGATCAGCCGGTGCGCGCAGCCGCGCGGACAGCGCGTCCGCCCACTGCTGAGGCTGATCGAGCGGCAGACGATCCGTCCGCCCTGTTACGTCAGATTCGGGAGAAATGGTGTCCGAGACTACACAGGGCAGCCCCGCGGCCTGAGCCTCCAGCAGTGCCATGCTCTGCCCTTCGACCAGAGACGGCATGGCGAACACGTCCATCGCGGAATATAGCCGCGCGGTGTCCCGACGGGAACCGAGGAAATGGACGCAGTCCTGAATACCAAGCTCCGCGGCCAGAGCGCGCAGCTCCGGTTCAAGCGGGCCGCCGCCAATCAGCAGCAGCTGCGCCGCGGGTACGGCTCTGCAGTACAGGGCGAAGGCTTCCAGCAAAAACCGATGGTTCTTGACCTCAACCATACGCCCCACACTGCCAACGACGGGCGTATCCTCCGCTATGCCAAGCTCGTTGCGGCAGGCGCGCCGCGCCTCGGCGTCAAAGCTGAACGCGTGTGCGTCAATGGCATTCGGCAGAATATGTACCGAGGACGGGATGCCCATCAGCGCCGCTTCCGCGGCGTGTGAGCAGGCGAGACAGGCGTCTACCTTTCCGGCGGACATGCGCAGCATCAGGCGGTTGCGCAGAATGCTGGCGGCGGATTCACCGGGCTTGTCGCTGTGACTGTGCAGAAAGACGGCGCGTATGCCGAAGCGTCTGGCTACCGGCTCCAGAACTGCGGCAGACCAGATGGGGTGGCAGTGCAGAACGCTGAACTCGCCCTGATGCTCGCGGAAAAATTCGCGTATCGCGCCCATGGATGAAGGGCCGGGGCGGGGGATGAGAAAGACCCTGCCGCCCAGAGATTCGATCTCCTGAGCATAGGTCAGGGGGCCGTCTTCAAAATATAGAAAGTCGAATTGAACGCGGCTGCGGTCTATATGGCGGTAGTAGTTCATGACTACAGCGGCCATACCGGAGCTGACGTGGATATCCGCCATGAAGTGCAGGATGCGGCGCATAGTTTTATTCCTCGCTGTTATGATCGGTAAGAGTTCCTGCCCAAGGCGTTTCCGGCATATCGTCATGCCGCAGATACCGCTGATATGCGCGCTGGCGCAGACCGTCGGGCAGCAGCACCGTACCGCAGAAGCGGATAAGCAGATTTTTATAGTAAGTTCCCGCGCCGAAAAGGCCACAGCTGCGCAGCGCGCGCTCCAGCCGGACGGTCTGGCGGAAGTATTTCCATCCGCCGCGGCGGGACTGAAGTCCGGCCACGCGGGCGAGAACGCACACCTCCGGCAGGTTTGCCAGCCGGTATCCCGCCGCCAGCATTCTGCCCCAGAGGTAATAATCCTCGAAGCCCTTCATATCCTCATAGCCGCCCGCGGCGAGCACGGAACTTTTGCGGAAAAGCACCGTCATATGGTTCATGGGGTTGCGACCGGCGGCACTGCGGCGGACATCCTCCGGAGAGACGTTCACCTTGCGGTAGCAGAGGATCTTTTCGGGGGATTCGGCAAACTCCGCAATCTGCCCGCCGACAACGTCCAGCTTCGGATCGGCGGCCATCGCTGCCAGCTGGTGCTCCATGCGCAGGGGCAGGGAGATGTCGTCGGAATCCATGCGCGCGACAAGCTCGCACTTGCAGACCGCCAGTCCCTCCCGCAGGGCAATGCCGAGCCCCTTGTTTTCCGGCAGACGTAGAACGGTGAACAGAGCGGGCGCAGCCGCGGTGAAGCTCTCAATGGCGGCGTCCAGTGCGGGGGTCAGCGACCCGTCGCACACCAACACGAACTGAGTCGGCGGGCAGGACTGGCGCAGCATGCTCTCCACCGCTGTGGAGAGAAAGTCCGCGTTTTCCTTCGCGTAGACCGACATTAAAACAGAATATTCCATTATCATATTATTTCTCAATTGTTCCAAATTTGACAAAAAACTACTATTATAATATAAATTGCGTAAGAAGAGATCGGCTTACAGCGCGTGAGCTGTACCGAGCCGAATCGTGGCAATTCATATCGCATTGCGAGCCATCGGCAGACCCGCAGATCTGCTAAATTATAACATAGCGGTTACAAAGAAATCAATAGCAATGGGAAATATTATCCAATATTTTTCATAATAGGCGCAGATGCAGTTGTTTCCTGCGGAATATTCATTTGAACCGGTCAAACCGACATAGCAAAAACCGGCATAGCCGCGTCAGGCAGCTATGCCGGTTTTTGCTGTGATTTTATTCAAGCCCGCGGGGCACGGCGGAAGATACTGCGGAACAGCAGGCGGGTGACAGGGCCGGCGGCGAAGAGATTCCACAGCAGCGCCATCTGGAAGTTTTTCAGCACCGTTCCGACCCAGACGGCGAACAGCTCCGTCGCCGGGGCGCGACCGGGGATGACGCTGAACAGCAGGGCCGCTGCCATGCTCATCGTAGGGCACATCACGAGCACTGTGCAGCCGGACACCATAAGCGTGATGAAAAACGGGTTATCCTGCCCAGGGCGGATAATTTTCCCTGCCAGCGCGTGACCGAGACGGTTGCCCCAGAGGTTCGAGAAGATGAACACGAATATCCACATGTACGCCGCCTCCGCGAGCGCGGCGGGGAACACGGCGTTGGTCATGCCGCTCAGTCCACCGGGCTGGAGCGCATAGCCCATGCTTATGGCGACGTTGTAAACCTCCATGCCGACGGCCATCGTGATCGACATCACGACGCCGAAAAACAGCTTTTCGCCGCGTGTTTCAGGCATTTTTCTCACCGTCCTTTGCAATCCGCAGACTGCGGGAGACGGAGGACGGGTCGTTCCTGCCCCAGAGGATATACAGCAGCACGGAGACGATATTCGCCGCCGACAGAATGACGAACATCTGCTCATAGCCCAGACCGCTTATCAGCACGCCCGCGATGCCGCCGCCAAGCCCGATGCCGATGTCATATGCGCAGAGGAAAGTAGAGTTCGCGGAGCCGCGCTCCGACGGGGCGGCGCTGTGCACGGCCATGGATTGCAGCGCAGGCTCCAGCCCGCCGAAGCCGTAGCCCGCGAGCACGGCGGCGATGATGAACGTGACCGTGTTCGGCGCGAGGGCGAGCAGCAGGAAGGCCGCAAGCATGGCCGAGTTGCAGGTGTAGACGAACATCGCCTCGCCCTTTTTGTCGGCGTATTTGCCGAGCACGACGCGGACGAGCAGCAGCATGACCGCCATTATCGCAAAGAACAGGCCGCCCGAGGGCAGCTCCGCCTCAACGGCGTACTTGGCGAGGAAGTTCTCAAGTGCGCCGAAAGTCAGCATGAATACGAGTGCGATGACCGAGGCCGGAACTGCCGCACGCGAAAACAACGCCGAAACGTTCAGAGGCTTTTTCTCAGCCTTTATCGGCGGATTCTTCAGAATAGCGAACAATATCAACGCAATGAGCACCGAGCCGGAAGCGCAGGCGAAAAGCACCGTGTAGCTGAAGCTGTCCATCAGGTACAGCCCCAACGCGGGAGCGCAGGAGGTGGCGAGGACGGTGGCCATGCCGAACATGCCCATGCCCTCGGCAAAGCGTGGGGCGGGGATCACGTCGGAGGCGATGGTAGCGGTGGCGGTGTTGCTGAGGGCGAGGGAAGCGCCATGCACCATCCTGAACACAAAGGCGAGGAATATCACCGAGGCGAACATGTAGCCCAGCGGCATCAGCAACATTCCCGCAAGGCCGATCAGCAGTATCGCGCGGCGTTTGCCGTTATCGAGCATCCAGCCGACGACGGGGCGGCAGAGCACTGCGACGAGCGAGAACAGCGTAGCGGCCAGCCCCGCCAGCGCCTCACTGCCGCCGAGGCTTTCAATATAGAATGGGAAGGTGGACAGCAGCATGATGTGGTTCATGAAGACGAGAAAATTGATGACTATTATCAGCACAAAGTTCCGTGTCCAGAGCCGCGGCTTTTCGTTATTCATTCTTTCAAATCTCCTTTTTAAATAAGAAAAACACCGTGAAAACGACAAAAAGCGCAAGTCCGGGAATAATATCCGGACTTACGCTGTCGCTGCACGATGTTTTCTCGATTTTTTAAATTTGATGATTTTGCTGATTTCGATGATATTTTAATGATTTTTCGGAAAATGTCAAGCCTGCTTGCCGAAAAAATTTTCGCGGAATGCCACGGCTGTCGGGCTTGCGGCGACGCCGCCGCGACCGGTCTCGCGCAGGGCGGAGGGCAGTGCCTCGCCCACGGCGCGCATCGCATCGATGACCTCGTCCGTCGGGATGCGCGACTCGATTCCGGCGAGAGCAAGCTCCGCCGCGGAGAGCGCGTTCATCGCTCCGGCGACGTTGCGCTTGACGCATGGGACCTCGACCAGCCCCGCGACGGGGTCGCATACCAGACCCATCATGTTCTTCAGCGCAATCGCCACGGCCTGCGCCATCTGCCGCGGGCTGCCGCCGTGCAGGTATACCAGTGCTGCCGCCGACATCGCTGCCGCCGAGCCGATCTCGGCCTGACATCCGGCCTCCGCGCCGGATATCGACGCGCGCGTCGCGATAACTGCGCCGAAGCCCGCCGCGACGAACAGCGCCTCGACGAGGCGTTCGTCCGGGCATCCGAATTTTTCGGCGTAGGGCAGCAGCACCGCGGGCATCACGCCGCAGGCTCCCGCCGTGGGTGCGGCGACGATGCGGTGCATGCAGGCGTTGCATTCGCCCATGCGCAGCGCGGCGGTGAGAATCTTGCCGGTGAAGTCGCCGCCTATCGAGCGGCCGGAGCGGTAGTAGCGCTCCATCTTTGCGCCGTCTCCGCCGCTCAGGCCACTGCGCGAGCGCTGTTCGGGCTCATACGAGGCGTCGGCGTCACGCATGGCGCTGAGCCGGCACGACATTTCGTCCCACGACTTCTGCGGCTCGATGCCGCTTTCGTGGGCGGAGTATTCCATTACGAGCCGCCAGAGCGGAGCGTTCCGCTTTTCACATTCGGCCAGCAACTCCTCGACGGATGAAAAAATAGACATGACAGACTCCTTGAATTGGGATGATGGGGGGCGCCCCTGCTAGGGGAGGTGGACAGATTATAATCTGTCCACCTCCCTTTACACAAGGGCGGCGCTTCGCGGCGAAGATTTTAGATTGGCGCGGCGATTTTCACACGCAGACGGCGTTAAGGATGCCGGGGAGACGGCGGATATCCGAAGCGATATCCTCGCTGAGCGTTGCGTCGCACTCGATGACCATCACCGCCGTGCCGCCGCGCGAGCTGCGATTGACCTGAAACGTCGCAATATTTATCCCGTGATCGGCCAGCAGCCGCGACACGTCCGCGACGCTGCCAGGCTGATCCTCATTATTGACTATCAGCGTCGGCTGCTCGGCGGAGAAGCACAGCGGCATACCGTTTAATTGCCGTATCTGTATCCGCCCGCCGCCTATCGACGCGCCGACGACCTTGACGTGCCTTCCGCTGCCGCCCGTCACGCGCAGCAGCACGCTGTTCGGGTGCGCCTCGCGCAGGGTGCAGGTGCCGAACTCAAACTTCAGCCCGTGCTCCGCAGCATGATCGAAGCTGTCCGGAATGCGGGAATCGTCCGGCTCCATGCCCAGCAGCCCCGCGATGAGCGCCCTGTCTGTGCCGTGGCCGCGGCCGGTATCGGCAAACGAGCCGTGCAGCAGCAGCTCCGCCCGCACCGGCTCCTCGCCAAGCAGCCGCCGCGCGACAAGTCCTATGCGCACCGCGCCCGCCGTATGCGAGCTTGAAGGGCCGACCATTATCGGCCCGATAAGATCGAAAATATCCATATCTGCCTCCGTAGGAGTGATATGGATATTATACCCGACCTGCGCCGCGTTTTCAACACTGCATTTGCCGCAGCATCTCACGGCGCAGCCGATCGATTATCTTCTTTTCAAGCCTGCTGATGTAGCTCTGCGAGATGCCCATCATGTCGGCCACCTCCTTCTGCGTGTACTCGCCGGAGCCGGACAGCCCGAAGCGCATGAGGATTATCGTTTTTTCGCGCTCGTTCAGGCAGTCGATGGCCGCCATAAGCATCTGCCGGTCGGCGTCATCTTCCAGCGGGCGCGACACTTCGTCCTCGTCTGTGCCGAGAATGTCCGAGAGCAGCAGCTCGTTGCCGTCCCAGTCGGTGTTCAGCGGCTCGTCGAAGCTGACCTCGGTGCGCTGCGAGCTTATCTTGCGCAGATACATCAGGATCTCATTCTCGATGCAGCGCGAGGCGTAGGTCGCAAGCTTTATCTTCTTGCCGGAATTGAAGGTGTTCACGGCCTTGATAAGCCCGATGGTGCCGATGGATATCAGATCCTCGATGTTGATGCCTGTGTTCTCAAAGCGCTTCGAAATATACACTACAAGGCGCAGATTGTGCTCGATAAGCTCGCGACGCGCGGCGTCATCGCCGCTTTCCAGCCGGGCGACGCACTCGTCCTCCTCGGCCTTTTCCAGTGGCGGCGGCAGTGTGTCGCTGCCGCCGATGTAAAAAACCGAGGGCGGCTCCAGACCGAGTATGGACAGAATTCGCTCGCGTAGAAAGAGAATTTGAGGTTTACATAACATGAATAGCTCCTTTTTAAAACTCAGTTCCGACAGTCATATGACGGCCTCAAAGCCGTCCCCCTGAAGCTCCGGCGACACTGCGGCCAGCAGCTCCGCGCGCGTCTCGCCGCCGACGGTCAATGCGTCCGGGCGGAAGGCCGCCAGCAGTCCCGCGCCGCCGACGGCGGAATACGGTATCAGGCGGAACCGGCCGGCAAGCTCCGGGAATCGCGCGGCGCGCTCGACAAGCTCCACGGCGGGGCAGGCGGCAAGGCCGGGGTAGTCCGCGAAAACGGGCGAGAGGGCGTGCGCCGAGACGACCATGACCTCCATGCCGCTGACCGGGTCGAAGAGGGAATTGCCGGTGTCGAGCAGCGCCATGAACCGTGCCTCGCGCCTCAGAAACCGAAGCTCCACGGCGACGCGCTTTTCCTCCACAAGCCTTGCGCGGCGGCGGAAAATCAGGCTCAGCCCGGCGTAGCACAGCGCGAAGGCCGGGACGAACACCGCAAGCGGCATCGGCGCCGCGCCGCCCGCTCCCGCGGACATCGACATCGCCCACAGCGCCCCGCCGAACGCGGCGGACACCGCGAGAAACACCGCATAGCAGCGCATCGGCCGCTTCTCGCGCCCGTAGGCCACGAGCGACATCAGCGCCGCGGCGGCGAGCTTCCCAGGCCACGAGGCGAGAAAGCCCAGCCCCGGCAGGTACACCGCCACGGAATACGCCGCGCCGAGCAGCGCCGCGAGGACGTAGCGCCGCCGCCGGAGGTATAGCCCGCATATCCGCGCCGATGCGAGGCACAGCAGATAGTCCACGCCGAGGTTCAGAAAAAACAGACTGTCTATGTAGATTACTTCCATACGGCAATTATATGCCCCGCGCCGCGCATAATTTGTCATTTGGGAATTGTCAAAACGGAGAGGCTGTGGTAAAATCATTTGGAATATATATAGGTGAAAGGAAGTTTTTCTAGCAATGTGGTTCTGGTTTGCGGTCATTGCGCTTCTCTGCTGGAGCGGCTCTGACCTGTTTTCAAAGATCGGCTGTCAGGATGAGAAGGACAAATACTCCCATCTCAAGATGGTCACGGCGGTCGGTATCGTGATGGGTCTGCACGCGGCGTATGAGATATTCATCGGCGGCGTGGAGATTAATCTGGAAGTTATCCTGACGTATCTGCCCGTGTCGGCACTGTACATAGTGTCGATGGCGGTGGGATATCTGGGGCTTAGATATATCGAGCTTTCGATATCCTCCCCGATATGCAACAGCTCCGGCGCGATAGTCGCGGTGCTGACGATAATCACCGTCGGCATCGGGGACGAGGTGCCGCCCGTGGCGCTTGTCGCTGTGGCGCTCGTGTGCATCGGCGTTATCGGGCTTGGCTTTACCGAGGCGAACGAGGACGAGGAGCTTCGCCGCGCAAGGCAGGACGCTAGCAACCGGCACTACGCCAAGAGCTGGATCGCCATATTTATCCCGATAGTCTATTGCCTGCTTGACGCGCTCGGCACTTTTGCCGACAGCCGCGTTTTGGAGATAATCAATGAGGACTCCGCAAACGTCGCCTACGAGCTGACCTTCCTTGTCGTCGGCCTCGTGTCACTCTTCTATGTTACGGTCGTGAAAAAGCAGCGCCTTGTCGCAAAGCAGGAAGCGCCGAAATACACCGGCGCGATATTCGAGACCATCGGCCAGTTCTTCTATATCTACGCCCTTGCCGACACCGAGCACGTCGCCTTTGCTGCACCGATTATCTCCTCCTATTGCGTGGCCTCAGTTGTATGGGGTCGGATATTCCTGAAGGAAAAGCTATCGAAGAAGCATTATCTGTGCATCCTCGCGGTCGTTATCGGCATCGTGATAATGGGCATACTTGATATATAAAGGAGAAGCGATATGAATCCTGTTTACAAGCGCGTCGTACTCAAGATAAGCGGAGAGGCTCTCGCCGGAGAGAAGCATACCGGCTTCGATTTCGACTTTGTGTCCAAGGTCTGCGCGACGGTCAAAAAGTGCGCGGAAATGGGCGTCGAGGTTGGCATCGTCATCGGCGGCGGCAACTTCTGGCGCGGCGTCAAGGACGGCGCGGGCAAGGTCGAGCGCGTCAGCGCCGACAGGATGGGTATGCTTGCAACCTGCATGAACTGCCTTGCGGTGTGCGATGTGTTCCGCCAGATGGGCGCGAAGGCCAGAGTTATGACCGCGGTTGACATTCAGGGCGTCGGCGAGCGGTACGACACGAGAAAGAGCATCGAATACATGCAGCAGGGCGAGATAGTCCTGTTTGCGGGCGGCAGCGGCGCGCCGTTTTTCTCCACCGATACCGCGGCGGTGCTGCGCGCGGCGGAGATACATGCCGACGCGATACTCCTTGCGAAGAACATAGACGGCGTCTATTCCGCCGACCCGCGCGTCGACGCGAGCGCCGTGAAGTTTGACGAGATAAGCTATGACGAGGTGCTTGCGCGGCATCTTGCCGTCATGGATACGACGGCGACGAGCCTTGCCATGGATAACAACATTCCGGTCATCGTGTTCGCGCTGGCGGAGCCGGAGAATATCGTCCGCGTCCTCGGCGGGGAAAAGCTCGGTACGCTGGTGAAGTGAAGGATTGAAGTAGAGGGGAAAAGAAAGGGCAGAGTGAATAACCTGTCATTGCGAGGAGCGAAGCGACGTGGCAATCCGTTCTTCTTGCACATAACGCTTATTCTATCTGCGTTGTGTAGGGGATGCGGATTCCCACGACTGGTGTGCGCACCGGTCTCGGAATGACAGAGGTCTTCTTTACATTGCCTTGTCTTTTCCCTAATGGCACTCTTTCAACACCGGCGACCCCTTAGGCGGCTTCGCCGCCAGCGTCTCGCTGCGGCTCGGTCACGGCGCGGCTCTGACATGCCCCCGGCATGTCATTCACTACCGCGCCGCCGCTTCGCTACCTAAAAGGGGCGCCAAGGGGCACCCCCAAACCCAATTCGGTTTAATAATAAAATCAACATAAACGGAGGTAAAAACATGTCCGACTACAAAGAATTTGAACAGAAAATGAAGAAGACCTGCGAGGCGCTCAGCACCCAGCTCGCAACCATCCGCGCCGGCCGCGCGAACGCCGCCGTGCTCGACCAGATCGAGGTCGACTACTACGGCTCTCCCACGCCCATCCAGCAGGTCGCGTCCATCGCCACGCCCGACCCCCGTTCCCTGCTGATCCAGCCTTGGGACGCAAGCGTCCTCAAGGGCATCGAAAAAGCTATCCTCGCCTCCGATCTCGGCATCAACCCCCAGAACGACGGCCGCATGATCCGTCTCGTGTTTCCGCCGCTGACCGAGGAGCGCCGTAAGGATCTGGTCAAGCAGACCAAGAAGTACGGCGAGGAATACAAGGTCGCCATCAGAAACGTCCGCCGCGAAGCTATCGAGAAGTTCAAGAAGCAGCAGAAGGCTTCCGAGATCACCGAGGACGATTACAAGAACGCCGAGAAGGATATCCAGAAGCTCACCGACGATTACGCCAAGGAAATCGACAAGATAATCGCCGCCAAGGAAAAAGAGCTTACCGAGATCTGAGATGGCGTGGTTTAAAAAGAGAAATACGGCGGGGGAGCGGGAGACATCCGGCCTTCCCCGCCATATTGCCATTATACTTGACGGCAACGGCCGCTGGGCAAAGAAGCGCGGCCTCCCGCGCACGGCGGGACACGCCGCCGGTTCGGAGAATTTCCGGAAGATCGCGACCTACTGCAGGGACATCGGCGTCGACTACCTCACGGTGTACGCCTTCTCGACAGAGAACTGGAAGCGTCCGGAGGACGAGGTCAAGTCCATAATGAAGCTGCTGGAGAAGTACCTCCACGAGGCGATAGACACCATGGAGCGTGACAAGATACGCATGAAGGTGTTCGGCGACGTGACGGCGCTCAGTCCGGAGCTGCAGACGCTAGTCGCCAAGACCAACGAGATTTCCGAGCGCTACGAGGGCTTTCAGGCGAACATCTGCCTCAATTACGGCGGGCGCGACGAGATAATCCACGCCGCGAAACGCTACGCGCGCGACGTCGCCGAGGGCAGGGCGGACGGCGAGCTGACCGAGGAGCAGTTCTCCGACTACCTCTATTCCGCCGGTATCCCCGACCCCGATCTGTTGATCCGCCCCGGCGGAGAGCAGCGGATATCGAACTTCCTGCTGTGGCAGTGCGCATATTCGGAGTTTTACTTCACGGACGTGCTGTGGCCGGACTTCACGCCGCATGAACTGGACAAGGCCATCGCCGCCTTCCGGCACCGCGACAGGCGCTACGGTGGGGTGAAGAACCCGTGACGGAGATACAGGCGCGGCTCTTCGCACTGCAGGACGAGGGGTTCAAAACGTTTAACTCGAAGCTGATGCCGACGGTCGCGCCCGAAACGGTCATAGGCGTGCGCACTCCGGCGCTGCGCGCTCTGGCGAAGGAGCTGCGCGGGACGGAGACGGCAGCGCGGTTCATGTCTGTGCTGCCGCATGAGTACTTCGAGGAGTACGCGCTGCACGCGTTCCTGATAGAGTATATCGGCGATTACGCGGACTGCGTCGCGGCGCTGGAGAAGTTCCTGCCGTATGTAGATAACTGGGCGACCTGCGATCAGCTCAACCCGAAGGTGCTTGGCGCGCACAGGGCGGAGCTTATGGGGAACATTCGCCGCTGGATAGCGTCTGAGTATGTGTACACGCGGCGCTACGCGATAGGGCTGCTGATGCGCTGGTACCTCGGCGAGGACTTCCACACGGAATACGCGGACATCGTTGCCGCGGCGGACGACGGGCGCTTCGGCGGCTACGATAAATATTATCTGAACATGATGCAGGCGTGGTATTTTGCGACGGTGCTTGCAAAGAATTATAATGAGGCGCTGCCGTATCTTGAGGAGCGCCGGCTCGCGCCGTGGACGCACAATAAGACCATCCAGAAGGCGATAGAGAGCTACCGCGTGACGGATGAGCACAAAGCGTATCTGCGCACGCTCAGAGTGTGATGGGCGCGGGACGGCACAGAGATCGTCCCCTACGGAGCGTCTTGGGGTGTGAGGTGCCTTTTGCATATTGGCAATAGCTTTAGGCTTTTCTATCCCTCGGGCGCTGACGCGACAGCTCCACTAGAAGGGGCGCCAAGAGGCGGCGGGGCTGTATGAGATATACAAAAGAGGTATCAACATGGTAAATTCCATTTCAATACTCGGCTGCACCGGTTCCATCGGGCGGCAGACGATCGCAGTCGCCGAGCATATCGGTATGCGCGTTGCGGCGCTGACCGCAAACAGAAAGATCGAACTGCTCGAAGAACAGGCCAGGCGGCTCAAGCCCGAATTCGTCGCGGTCTACGACGAGGACGCGGCAAAGCAGTTCAGAATCGCCGTCGCAGACACGGACATCCGCGTCGGCTCCGGCATGGCCGGCCTCATCGAGGCCGCGACTCTCGCCTCATCCGACTGCGTTGTGACGGCGGTGTCGGGCGCGGTCGGGCTGAAGCCGACGCTTGCCGCCATCGACGAGAAAAAGCGCATAGCGCTTGCAAACAAGGAGACGCTTGTCTGCGCGGGCAGCATAGTCATGCGCCGCGCGGCGGAGACGGGCGCGGAGATAGTGCCTGTCGACTCCGAGCACTCCGCCATCTTCCAGTGCCTCATGGGGCGTGGGAAGGGCGAGCTCAAAAAAATCCTGCTCACCGGCTCCGGCGGCCCCTTCCGCGGCAGACCCCGCGAGGAGCTGGAGGACGTCACGCCCGAACAGGCCGTGAAGCATCCAAACTGGAGCATGGGCGCGAAGATATCCGTCGACAGTGCGACGATGATGAACAAGGGGCTTGAATTCATCGAGGCGATGCACCTCTTCGGCGTGACGCCTGACGACATTCAGGTGGTAATCCACCCGCAGAGCGTCATACACTCTATGGTAGAGCTCGTGGACGGAACTGTCATTGCCCAGCTCGGCGTACCGGACATGGGGCTGCCGATTCAGCTCGCGTTGACTTATCCTGAGCGCCGAGAGTCGATGTTCGACCGGCTCGATTTCTGGAAGCTCATAGACCTTAGCTTCGAAGCGCCCGACTATGAAAAGACCCCCTGCCTGCGCCTTGCGATGGACGCGGCGCGCGCGGGCGGAACCGTGCCCTGCGTGATGAGCGCGGCAAACGAAGTGGCTGTGGGGCTGTTCCTGCAGCATAAACTGGGCTACAACCGCATTTACGACTGCGCCGCCGCCGCGGTGGACGCGCTGGGCAGCGCGCAGGAAGCAGATCTTGAAACCATACTGGCAGCCGACGCCGCCGCCAGAGCATTTGTCAGGGAGCATTATTCAAAATGACTATTGTCTACATCCTCATAGCGATCCTTATCTTCGGCGTGCTCATCATTATCCACGAGCTTGGCCACTTCGCCGCGGCGAAAGCCTGCGGAGTGCGGGTCGAGGAGTTCGCGGTCGGCATGGGCCCCGCCATATTCAAAAAGCAGAAGGGCGAGACGACCTATTCGCTGCGCTGCATCCCATTCGGCGGCTTCTGCGCCATGACCGGAGAGGACGAGGAGTCGAAAGACCCGCGCGCATTTACGAATCAGGCCGCGTGGAAGCGCGTGATAATACTCGCCGCGGGCTCGTTCATGAACTTCGTGCTGGGTTTTGTCATCGTCGCGTGTCTCTACGCCAACGCGCAGGCATTCCGCGTGCCGGTGCTGGCGGGCTTTATCGATGGCTGTCCCTACGAGAGCGCCGAGGGGCTTCAGCAGGGCGACAGGTTTTACAGCATCGACGGGCACAGAATATACCAGTATTACGACGTGTCCGACTTCATCTCCAAGGGCGACGGAAGCTATGACATCGTCGTCATCCGCGACGGGAAAAAGGTGAAGCTTGAGGATTTCGAGCTTGTGCCGCTGGAATACGAGGGCTACGAGAACAAGATGTACGGCTTTCTGTTCGGCGTCGAGGAAGCGACGATAGGGGCGAAGATAGAGAACACGTGGAACACCTGCATGGAATTCGTGCGCATGGTGTGGATGGGACTTTCCGAACTTGTGAGCGGCAACGTCGGTGTGAAGGATATGGCGGGGCCTGTCGGCATCGTGGATATGATGGCGCAGACGGGCGAGCAGGCCGAGTCCGTGAGCGACGCGCTCTTCAGCATCTTCTACTTCGGCGCGTTCATCGCGGTGAACCTCGCAGTTATGAATATGCTGCCGATCCCCGCGCTTGACGGCGGCAGGGTGTTCCTGCTCATCATCACATGTATAATAGAAGCGATAACGCGCAAAAAGCTCGACCCCAAGTACGAGGGCTACATCCATGCTGCCGGTATGGTATTGCTGCTGGCGCTGATGGTGTACGTGATGTTCAATGATATAATCAGGATAGTGACAGGCTGATGAAAAGAGAAAACACAAAGAGAATAAACGTGGGCGGCGTCGCGGTCGGCGGCGGGGCGAAGGTCTCCGTGCAGTCGATGTGCAACACCAAGACGTGGGACGCCGAGGCCACCGCGGCGCAGATACGCGAATTTGCCGCCGCGGGCTGTGACATCGTGCGAGTCGCGGTGCCGGATATGCGCTCGGCGCAGGCGATATCGGAGATAAAGGAGCGGGTGGATATGCCGCTGGTGGCGGACATCCACTTCGACTACCGGCTCGCCCTTGAGGCGGCGGCGCGCGGCGCGGACAAGATACGCATCAACCCCGGCAACATCGGCGGGGAGGAGAACGTCAAGGCCGTGGCCGAAGCCTGCCGCGCGCGGAACATCCCGATCCGCATCGGAGTGAACGCCGGCAGCTTAGAGGCGCGGCTCATCGAAAAATACGGGCACCCCTGCCCGGAGGCGATGGTCGAGAGCGCGCGGGGACACGTCGCGCTGCTGAATAAATACGGCTTCGACGATATCTGCCTTTCGCTCAAAACATCCTCCGTGCCGCTGACGATAGCGAGCTACCGCATGGCGGCGGAGTGCTTCCCGTACCCGCTGCACCTCGGCGTGACCGAGACGGGCACGGAGTGGAACGGAACGATACAGTCCGCCGTCGGCATAGGCACGCTCCTGTGCGAGGGCATCGGCGACACGATACGCGTTTCCTTGACCGCCGACCCCGTGCGCGAGGTCGCGGCGGGCGTTGCGATACTCAAGGCCGCGGGGCTGCGCTCCGGCGGCGTGAAGTTCGTCTCCTGCCCGACCTGCGGCAGGACGGAAATCGACCTCATCTCCCTTGCGAAGGACGTCGAGGCGCGGGTCAAGGACATCGACCGCGACATCACCGTCGCCGTCATGGGCTGTGTAGTCAACGGCCCGGGCGAAGCGCGCGAGGCCGACTACGGCGTCGCGGGCGGCAAGGGCAAGGGTATACTTTTCAAGAAGGGGCAGGTGCTCGGCACCTACCCGTATGAGCGCCTGTGCGACGCGCTCACAGAGCTTATAGAAAACGACAAGGAGCAGCAATGAGCGAGCATACACCGTTTCTTGAAATATTTCCGGGCTGCGCCGATCTGGCGGCGTTCAGCGGCGGGCTTGACAAGGCGTATGTGACGGACGTGCAGGTGGACGCGTCGGAGCTGACGATGACGGTCGCGGCGTGGTTCGCGGCGATGCCGTCTCCAGCCGAGCTTCAGACCCTGAGCGAGCGGCTGAAGGCCGACTACGGGCTGAGCGGCGTCGGCATGGCGCCGGACTTCCCGCGCCCGAAGCTTGCCTCCACATCCGCGACGACCGGCAAAGCCCCCGCCTCCGGCGACGCGCCGAAGGGCGACGTGCTCTACGGCCGCGCGATAAAGCAGCACCCCGTCCCGATGAATACGCTGAGTCTCGAATCCGGTAAGGTGACGGTCGAGGGCGACGTCGTCGCCGTGACGAGCCGCGTGCTTCAGAAGCGCGGCGGCGCGGTGCTGGGCTTCGACATCACCGACCGCACCAGCTCCATCAAGATATCCCGCTTCCTCCGCTCCGACGACGATCAGTCCATCATCGACAATGTCAAGGTGGGCGACCATCTCATCGTGCAGGGCGAGATAATATACAGCAAATACGACGACGACATGATCCTTGACCCGCGTAACATCGTCAAGGGCAAGCGCTACATACGCCCCGACAACGCCGAGGAAAAACGCGTGGAGCTGCATCTGCACACCCGCTTCTCTGCACTTGACGCGCTGACCGACCCCGCAAAGGTCGTAGAGCGCGCCGCGTACTGGGGCATGCCCGCCATCGCCGTGACGGATCACGGCGTCGCACAGGCATTTCCGGATATGTGGAAGGCCGGTAAAAAGTACGGCGTCAAGATCATCTACGGCATGGAAGCCTACTTTGTCAACGATATGGACGGCAACAACGCCGTCATCGGCAAGAGCAAGCTCCCGCTCGACACGGAGTTTGTCGCCTTCGATATCGAGACGACGGGACTCAACGCGATGAACGACCGCATGACCGAGATCGGTGCGGTCATCTTCTCCGGCGGCGAGATAAAGGCGGAGTTCAACACCTTCGTCAACCCCCAGCGGCACATCCCGCCCGACATCACCCAGCTCACCGGCATCCGCGACAGCGATGTCGCCGACGCGCCGCTTGAGAAAGAGGCGATGGAGATGTTCTTGGAATTCGCCGGAAACAGGCCGCTCGTCGCGCATAACGCGCATTTCGACGTCGGCTTCATGGCCGCCGCCTCGAACCGCTGCGGGCTGAAGTTCTCGCCGGTGTTTCTAGATACGCTGGCGCTGTCGCAGGCGCTGCTGCCGGAGCTGAAGCGCTTCAAGCTCGACATCGTCTCGAACCACCTGAATCTCCCGCAGTTCAACCACCACCGAGCCTCGGACGACGCGATGGTCGTCGCGCGCATGATGGACAAGTTCCTGCCCATGCTGCGCCAGCAGGGCGCGCGGACGCTCGACGATATCGAGACAGTGTACCACTCCCTGCGCCGCACGGACGTGGCCAAGACCTACCACATGATCCTGCTGGTCAAGAACAAAAAGGGACTGAAGAACCTCTACGAGATGATCTCCCAGTCCTATCTTAAATATTTCCACCGCTCCCCGACGATACCGAAGAGCCTGCTGATACAGCACCGCGAGGGCATCATCGTCGGCTCCGCCTGCGGCATGGGCGAGCTGTACGGCGCGGTGATGAAGGGCGCGAGCGAGAAGGAACTGAAAAAGATCGCGTCGTTCTACGATTACCTTGAGATACAGCCGATATGCAATAACGGCTTCCTCGTGGATAACGGCGTCGTGAAGGACGTGACCGTGCTTCAGGACTATAACCGCACTATCCTTGAGCTTGGCCGCAAGCTGGATAAGCCCGTCATCGCCGCGAGCGACGTGCACTTCCTCGACCCCGAGGACGAGCAGTACCGCAAGATTTTGCAGGCCGCAAAGAAATTCTCGGACGCCGACCGCGGCTGTCCGATATATTTCCGCACGACCGACGAGATGCTGGCGGAGTTCGAGTACCTCGGCAAGGATGTGGCACGCGAGGTTGTCATCACGAACACCCGCGCCATAGCAGACCAGATAGACGAGATAGAGCTGCTGCCGAAGGATCTGTTCCCGCCTAAGATCGAGCGCTCCGCCGAGCAGCTCAAGGAGCTGGTGTACACCAAGATGCACCGCATCTACGGCGACGAGCCGCCCGCCATCGTCAAGGATCGCGTTGACGTAGAGCTCAACACAATACTTGACCACCATTACGACGTTATCTACATGAGCGCGCAGAAGCTGGTTCAGAACTCGCTCGAAAACGGGTATCTGGTCGGCTCGCGTGGCTCTGTCGGCTCGTCGATGGTGGCGTTCATGTCAGGTATCACGGAGGTCAACTCCCTCCCGCCGCACTACGTCTGCCCCAAGTGCAAGCACTCGGAGTTCATCACCGACGGCAGCTACGGCTGCGGCGCGGACATGCCCGAAAAGGACTGCCCCGAATGCGGCACGCGCATGAACCGTGACGGCTTCGATATCCCGTTCGAGACCTTCCTCGGCTTCCCAGGCAACGAAAAGACCCCCGATATTGACCTCAACTTCTCCGGCGAATATCAGGCCAAGGCGCATAAATATACCGAGACGCTGTTCGGCTCCGACCATGTTTTCCGCGCCGGAACGATAGGCACCCTCGCTGAAAAGACCGCCTATGGCTATGTTAAGAAATATCTTGAGGAGCGCGGGATAAAGACGACCAAGGCCGAGGAGAACCGCCTCGCGCTGGGGCTTGTCGGCATCAAGCGCACCACGGGTCAGCACCCAGGCGGCCTCGTCGTCGTGCCGCAGGACATGGACGTGACGGATTTCTGCCCCGTCCAGCATCCGGCAGACGACCCGAACAGCGACATTATCACCACCCATTTTGAATATCACTGCATGGAGGCGAACCTCCTCAAGCTCGACGAGCTGGGGCATGATGACCCGACCATGATACGCATGATGGAGGATCTGTCCGAGCAGATGGGCGAGCGGGTCGACGCGCAGAAGATACTGCTCTCCGACCCCGACACCATGTCGATATTCACAAGCCCCGCCGTGCTGGGGCTGCCGGACGACGACCCGATAATCGGCAAGACCGGCACCATCGGCATCCCCGAGTTCGGCACGCCCTTTACAAGGCAGATGCTTGTCGATACCCAGCCCAAGCAGTTTGACACGCTGATAAGGCTGTCCGGCTTCTCGCACGGCACCGACGTCTGGGCGGGCAACATCCGCGACCTGATAGTCAACGGCGTCGCTACCGTTAACGAGACGGTCGGCTGCCGCGACGATATCATGATCTACCTCATCTCCGTCGGCATCGCGCCCGCGCTTGCATTCAAGACCATGGAGGCCGTGCGTAAGGGCAAGGTAAAGAAGAGCGGCGAGTTCCCCGGCGATGCCGAGCAGCAGATGCGAGACAAGGGCGTACCGGACTGGTACATCGAGTCCTGCCGCAAGATAGCCTACCTCTTCCCGAAGGCGCATGCCGTCGCGTACGTCATGATGGCCTTCCGTATCGCGTGGTTCAAAGTGCATAAGCCGCTGGCGTTCTATTCGGCGTATTTCTACCGCCGCAGCCAGAAGGGCGGCTTCGACGCGGCGATGATGACCGGCGGCACCGACGACGTCCGCCGCCGCATCAACGACATGCGCCGCCGCACCGACCTCACCGCGAACCAGGAGGATCTGCTGGTCACGCTGGAGGCCGTGTACGAGTTCAATATGCGCGGCTTCGAGTTCGCGCCGATAGACCTGTATGAGTCGGACGCGACGAAGTTTATGCTTGCGGACGAGAAGCGCCTGCGTCCGCCGTTCGTGGCCATCTCCGGCCTCGGCGAGTCGGCGGCGATCGACCTTGCGCGCATCAAGGAGAGCGGGAAGCGGTACATCTCCGTTGAGGAGCTGAGCCGCGACTGCCCCAAGGTCAGCCAGACGCACCTTGAGCAGCTGAAAGCCCTCGGCGCGCTCGGCGATATGCCCGAGAGCAGCCAGATCAATCTGTTCGAGCTGTGAATGAGTAAATGAAGACGCCCCCGAATGCAGCCATCCGGCCGCATTCGGGGGCGTTGTGTTCTGTTGGTTTTTAT
>ENA-UOJC01000666-UOJC01000666.1-human-gut-metagenome-genome-assembly--contig:-C104-NODE-666-length-57268-cov-12.216874_pt1 | contig 57268 bp, 53 predicted proteins | sample MGYA00242339_ERZ723886 | MGnify/ENA metagenome assembly ERZ723886 | reverse complement strand
TCCGCAAGGAAGTGCGCCCCTCTGTGTTGGCGGCGGTATGCTTTGGTGAAAGGCACCGCATCCGGCACGGCGACGCAGCGTCGTGCCGCCTTCCCCTTCCCGGCGTTCTTTTGCCGCACATAAAAAAGAGGAACGGGCAAGCCGTTCCTCTTTTTTAGGTAGATTTGCTTACTTCTCGGCGGTCCACTGATCGACTGCCTTGCCGTAGTACTCGTTGATGACGCTGAGGAGCGCGGTTGCCGAGTTCTTGTGGGAATCATACATCGAGGCAAAGTTGCGGTCGTAGTTGCGGATCATGATGATCAGCTGCTTGTTGTAAGGACCGATCTGATAGTAGTAGCCGATGTCGAAGACCAGGGTATCGAGGATGATCTCGACCATGCTCTCGGACTCTTCGTCACGGGCGGACTGACCGATCAGTGTGACATCGTAGTATGCGGGCAGGACGATCTTCTGACCGTAGTATGCCAGCGCCTCGGTGATCGTACCGGTGCGCTCGACGTCGTCCTGGATCAGCGGCACGCAGATAAACTGCGAGTTGTAAGGTGCAACGGTGTGGTAGTATTCATCCTGCGTGGTGTTCAGCTTCGGATAAGGAAGAATACCGAAGTCGCTCTCCATCTCGCGGAAGGTCGGCATATTGCCGAGCAGCGAGGTCCAGAAGAGTGCCTGGTCGTTCTGCCACATGGGCGCGCCGGACTTGATGTTTCTCTGATAGGTGAAGGAGTACTGCGTATCGTATGCGATGTCGAAGTACTTCTCAAGCGCTGCGACCGTGGTTTCGTTGTACAGCGTCAGCTCGATCTGACCCTCTGTGTTGATCGTGCAGCAGCGCTGACCGGCAGCGTTGACAATACCGACGACCGAGTCATCCCAGACGAGCAGACCGAAGCGGTCGTTCTCGTTCATCTGACCATCCTGGTTGAGGTCTTCGGTGACGGTCTTGCAGAGCGTGCCGAAGGTGTCCAACGTCCAGTTACCGTCGTCAACCAGCTGATAGGGGTTCTGAAGGTCATAGTTCTTGACCAGCTGCTTGTTGAACATCAGGCAGAAGGTTGCGTCGTTGTCCGAGCAGGTGATGTCACCCGTCGTGAAGAACATAACGTCGCGGACGGAGAGGCTCTCGTTTGCCTTCTGGTCCCACCAGGACTTCGACAGGTCGATGCCCGGGACGGAATTGAGGTCATAGAGGAGACCGCTGTAGGCAAGGACGGAGACGTCATAGCCTGCGATCAGTGCAAGGTCGTAGGTGCAGTCGCCCGAGTTGACGCTCTGGTTGATCGCCATGAAGCCGGGACCGCCGCCCGAAGAGTATGCCTTCTTCGCCTCTTCGTTGATCTTGATCTTGTAGTCCTCCTGCACCTTGGCCTTGCGCTTGTACTGTGCGCTGGCAAGCGGCAGGGCGGAATCTTCCTCAAAGGCAAAATCGTTGTAGGCGACGTTGCCGGCGGTCAGGATGTTGAAATCCTCTCCGCCGTAGTCCGCGGTCAGCGGTACGCCCAACGTTTCCTCAAGCTCGGAGGTATCCGCTGTGTCGGACACGTCCGATCCGCTTGTGGTATCGGGCTTGGTCTTGTCGCCGCAGGCGGCGAACAGGGGGCAGAGCATCAGCGCAGCAAGCGCCAATGCGATGAAACGCTTCAGTTTCATATTCATGAACAAAACTCCTTTCTTTTTTGCGCGGGTGTTTGTAACATTTTTATTATAATACATAAGGGTAAACCTTGCAATCCCAAAAAAACGATTCAAAATAATTTTTTTTGCGGGGATTGACCGGCGCGCCCCGATGTGTTATACTTTACGGTAGAAGAAATGCGGTGTTTTTACGGATCCGGAGGTGAGACGTATGCATGTATTGGTCGAAGCATCCTATATGAATTCGCACTGGTGCGCGCACTATCTGCGCGGCATCACGGCACAGGCGAAACGCAAGAATATGCCGGTCAGCGTGCATACCACGACCGAATTCCTGGACGATCCTTCTTTTAATGATACGCATGTCATCGTGCTCGGCTCGTCGCTCACCTGGGCGTCCCGCAGCATGAACCTGCTCTACAGCCGCGATGTGCGCCCGATCGTGCTCGCCGTCGCCAATTATCAGAAGCAGTTTCCGTTTGCCAGCTTCATTACGATGGATTATGACGATGCCACGCGCAAGCTGATGAAGTTCCTGCACGCGGGCGGGCGGACGAAGACCGCATTTTTCTCCGGCAATACCAAAAGCTCGACCGATATGCAGAAGGTTGCAAACTATCTGCAGGAGGGCGGGCGCGAGCAGGACATTTTCCACTTTGAGGGCACGCTCCGCGAGACGACCGACCGTCTGCTTGCGCGCATCGACGAGTTTGACTCGGTGCTCTGCGCCAACGATGTGTCCGCCGTCGTGCTGATGAAGCGGCTGGAGTCGCTCGGCTTCAATCTGCCGGAGGACATGCACATCGTTTCGTTCGGCGACACGGTGCTTGCCAATCTCGAGATTCACAACATCGCGGTTGCCAAGGTCAAGAGCGTGGAGGCGGGCAAGCTCGCCATCAGCGCCTACCGGCTGCTGAAATCCAATCCCTCGATCTCCTCCGCGTCGATGCTTCTGCACTGCGACATCTACGATTATCATTACGACCCTGTGGACATCAAGCTGGAGCACACGCGGATGCTGTTTGACCGCCACGTCGGCGCCAACTTCTTCCGCGATCCGGACGTCGAGCGCGTCCTGCTCGTCGAGAAGCTGCTGTCCGGCTGCGACAAGCTGGATATTCAGATCCTGCGCGAGGTCATTTCCAAGGAGAGCTATTCCAAGATCGCGGCAAAGCTGTTCATCGCCGAGAATACGATCAGCTACCGCATCAAGAAGATCCTTGCCGGCGCGCCCGGCAAGAGCAAAGAGGAGATCTTTGATCTTCTCGCCGAGTTTTTGTTCTGATTTTTGTCCGAAAGCCGCCATTTGCAGTATACCGCCCGCTCGGGCGGCTTGTCCATGCGGTTTTCGGGCAATTTTTGTTTTTCGGCGCGGGAAGTGGGCGGTCTTTAGGCTTCCCCACCGGGAAAGGCTTGGATAGAGCGGTGCACATGCGACCCCTACCGGGTTTGCGCGTCTCTTAGGCTTCCCCCCTTCAAAAGTCGGGGTTTTATTTTTTCGCAAATTTGTATGCAGAGGCACGCGTTCCGTTATATAATAAAAGGTGTAAAAAATATTTTCCGCACAGGAGACAGAAATATGAAGATTCTTGTTTGCAATGTCGGCAGCACCTCGCTGAAGTTCAAGCTCTATGAGATGCCCGAAAAGACCGTCTACGCCACCGGCAAGGTGGAGCGCGTCGGCAGCACGTCCGAGGCAATCTATTCCTTCTGCAACGTGAGGACCGGCGAGAAGATCGCCAAGGACCACCTCTCGGTACCGCGCTACAAGGACGGCATCGCGCTGTTCCTCGGGGACCTGCTCGACAAAAAGCAGGGCATCCTCTCGGACATTGCCGAGATCAGCGCCGTCGGCTTCAAGACCGTGCTTGCCAAGGGACATCACGGCGTGTTTGAGCTGAACGACGAGACGCTTGCCGCCATGCGCGACTATCTGTTCATCGCGCCCGCGCACAACCAGCCTTACCTCGACGCCATCGGCGAGTTCAAGGCAATGCTGCCGAACGCGCTGCTCGTCGGCTCGTTTGAGACCGCGTTCCACAAGACGATTCCGAAAGAGCGCAAGCTCTATGCGCTCCCCTATGAGTGGTACGAAAAGTACGGCATTCAGCGTTTCGGCTTCCACGGGCATTCGCATGAGTACACCGCGCGTCACCTGCCCGAACTGACCGGCAAGACCGAGTTCCGTGCGATCTCCTGCCACCTCGGCGGCTCGTCCTCGCTCTGCGCAATCAGGGACGGCAAGAGCGTGGACTGCTCCTTCGGCTTCACGCCCCAGACCGGTCTGCCCCACGCGGCGCGCATCGGCGACATTGACGCCTACATCGTGCCCTTCCTCATGAACGAGGGGATGACGATGGAGGAGATCACCACCGCGTTTGCCAAGAAGAGCGGTCTCTACGGCATCTCCGGCGTGGACAGCGACCTCCGCTTCATCGAGGAGGCGGCAAACGCCGGCAACGAGCGCGCCAAGCTCGCGATCGACATGTTTGTCGCAGCCATCGTCCGCTATGTCGGCAGCTTCTATGCCGAGCTCGGCGGGCTGGATTACCTCACCTTTGCGGGCGGCATCGGCGAAAATTCCGCCACGGTGCGCCGCCGCGTCTGCGATGCGCTCGGCGTTTTCGGCGTGAAGATCGATCCCGAGAAGAACGCAAACGTCCACGGCGAGTGCGAGATCTCTGCGCCCGACTCCAAGGTGAAGATCTACACGATCGCCACCGACGAGGAACAGATGGTCGCCGTCAAGACCTATGAGTACAGCCAGAACCGATAAACCTTCGGCGCACGCCGTCTTCTTCGGGGAGACGGCGCGCAGCCTTTACGAGGGAAACGCCGCCGGGACGATCGTCGGCGTTTTTTCCCATGCGCTCTATGTCTCGGTCGGCGGCGAAATGCTCTCGTTTTACGATGCGGCATACGGCGAAGTGCCGTTCGGCGTCGCGGTGTATGACATTCTTGCATTCCTCGCGGCGGCAGAACCTGCCGTCGGCGATGCCGTCGCGCTTGCGGACGGAGAGATCCGCATCGGCGGTCGCGCGCTTGCTGTCGATGTGCTGCTGCCGCCCGTGAGGATCCTGACGCCGCTTGCGCCGCCGGACGAAGGACGGCTTACGCTTGTCGAGGACTATATTGCCGCGCACGGCTCGCCGCGCGGGATGCTCGAGCTGATCGGCGCAAATCGCGGGCATGCCGCAGACAGCACTGCGGCGCTTGCCGCGGCGTTTCGCCGCGGCAACGCGGAGGCAGCGACCCTTGCCGCCGCGCGGCTGCTCGGGCTCGGGCGCGGGCTTACGCCGTCGGGGGATGATTATCTCTGCGGGTTCTTTTCGGCGCTGCTTGCCGCGCGCCGCGCGGGGATCGCGCTGCCGATGCCGCCGGATGCGGTCATCGGCGCGGTACTTGCCGCCGCACCGGCGCGTACCTCGCCCATCAGCGGCGCGTATCTTGCCGCCGCGCTCGGCGGGCGGTATTGTACCGTGTATGCCGCCGCGACAGCAGCCTGTCTCGGCGCCGGCAGCTTTGTGCCGTTTGCCGATACCGCGCTGCAGATGGGCGCGTCCAGCGGCACGGATACGCTCTGCGGCGCGCTTGCCGCCGCAAAGCTGCTGGCGAAATAAAGAGAATAAACGAAAGAAGGCTTCCCACGGGGGGAAGCCTTCTTTCGTTGTTTGATTTTGCATTGCCCGCCGATTTTGCCGGCGCGCCCGGCTGGCGCCCGTTTCCGCTTTGTACAGGCGGGCGATTCACGAATCGCCCCTACAGGGCTGCGGAAAGTCTCCGAAATCCGGTAAGGGTCAGCGCCTCGACGGTCTGCCCCGCCGCGGTATAAACGGGTTGCCGAGGCGCTGGCCCTGCTCTACGGGGGTTTGAAAGCTCTTTCCGCGTTCACCCGACGACTTCGTACATTTCAGCGGCGTCCGCCTTCTTTGTGCTCTCGCGCACGTCGGTGACGCGCACGCGCAGCGTCTTCTCGCCGAACGTGATCTCGATCACGTCGCCGACCTTGACGTCATAGGACGCCTTGACAACCCTGCCGTTCACACTGATATGCGCCGCGTCGCAGGCATCGTTTGCCACGGTGCGCCGCTTGATGAGGCGGGACACCTTCAGGAATTTATCAATACGCATGTTATCCTTTCTCATGAAAAAGGGCTGCACGACCGTGCAACCCTTTTCTGTTTTGTCAATTACTTGTTAACGCTGTCCTTGAACGCCTTGCCTGCGGAGAATGCAGGATACTTGGAAGCAGCAATCTTGATGGTCTTGCCGGTTCTGGGGTTTCTGCCCTCGCGTGCTGCACGGGTCTTGGTCTCAAACGTGCCGAAGCCAACGAGCTGAACCTTCTCACCCTTTGCGAGTGCGCCCTCGATTGCGCCGATGAATGCGCCGACAGCTGCCTCTGCGTCCTTCTTCTTGAGACCGGTTTCCTTTGCGATTGCTTCGATAAGTTCTGTCTTGTTCATGGTTGTTTTCTATCCTTTCAGAGAAAAATTAAAAGTCAGAAATGTTGCATTTTCCTTTGCTGTTCATATTCTACCATGCAGAGCGCCTGTTTTCAAGTATTTTTTCAAAAAAAGGCGTCAAATCTCCGTTTTTTTAGGTATTTTCACCATTTCGGTTCGCTTTTACCCGATCCCAGTAGGTGTCCAGCACCGAAAGCGGCAATTCTTCCATCGTTTTGCCGTCCGCGCGCACGGCGTCCTCCACCGCCGCAAAGCGGTCGATGAACTTGTCGGTCGCGTCGGAAAGCGCCCGTTCCGGATCAACGCCGCACTTGCGCGCCACATTGACGGCGGCAAACAGGAGGTCGCCGACCTCCTCGGCGCGGGTCGCGTCGGTCGCGGTCAGCACCTCGTTTGTCTCCTCGGCGATCTTCACCGCCGCATCGGCGGCGGTGGCAAAGTCAAAGCCGACCTTCGCCGCGCGCTTGCCCACCTTCTCGGCGCGCATCAGCGCGGGCAGCGGACGCGGCACGCTGCGCATGGAAGCCGTCACCGTGTCGCGGTGTTTTTCCTTCGCCTTGAGCTTATCCCAGTTGTCCAGCACCGTCTCTGCGGTCTCCGCCGTTGTGTCCGCGAAAATATGCGGGTGGCGGTAGATCAGCTTCTTCACGATACCATCGGTCACGTCGTCGATGGTGAAGCGCCCCGCCTCGTGCTCGATCTGGGTGTGGAAGACGACCTGCAGCAGCACGTCGCCCAGCTCCTCACAGAGCAGGTGCGCGTCCTTCGTGTCGATCGCCTCGACGACCTCATAGGTCTCCTCGATGAAATTTTTGCGGATGCTCTCATGCGTCTGCTCCCTGTCCCAGGGGCAGCCGCCCTCGCCGCGCAGGATCTCCATCACGCGGCAGAGATCGGCAAAGTCGTATTTCGTCTTGCCGAGCAGTTCTTTTGCTTTTTCGTTCATGTTATGTTCCTTATATATTTATATATCCCGCACCGCAGGCGCATATCGCGTCACCGACCTATCGCGTCCGCGCAAGCGGACATATCGCGCGCCAAAGGCGCATATCGCCCTTATCCTTTGATCAGATGCATGCGGTGCAAAATTCCGTAAATCTTCTTCCCGCCCGGAATAAACTCGAAGTCCTCCGCGGCAAGGCAGCGGGTGAGCAGGATACCGAGCACATAGACCAAAACGGCTGCGGCAATGGCAAGGATGGTGTCCAGCCGCTGATGCGCGATGAAGCGTTCGGCAAGCGCGTAGACGCCGACGGCGGCGCCGCCGCAGAGCGCGGCGGAGATAAGCGGCTTGACGAAGACGCCCATCAAATTCGGGCGCAGGTCGGCATAGCGCGCGCAGAAATAGAAGTTCATAAGAACAACGATGACATAGCAGATGTCGGTGGAGATCGGCGCACCGAACATGCGGATATTCGGATTGCCGATGAGCACATAGCTGATGACGATCTTTGCCGCCGCGCCGGTGAGCATGGAGATGAGCGGCAGCACCTCCTTCTTATGCGCCTGCAACACGGAATTGGTGATGGCGAGCATGCTGACGAGGAAGGAGGAGATCGCCAGTGTGGCAAGGAGCGGCGCCGCCGTGGCGGCGCTGCCGTTCTCGTTGCCGAAAATCATGAGCAGAATCGGCTCGGCAAGCGCCGCCATGCCGACCGCGCAGGGGATGGACAGAATCGCCGCCACCTTGAGCGAGGAATTCATCGTGCGCTGGAGTCTGCCCTCGTCCTTCTGCACGAGCAGCGCGCTGAGCATGGGCACGAGCGAATAACCGATCGGGTAGACCAGAACCGGCGGCAGGTTGAAGAGCGGAACGGCAAGCGTGGTGTAGTTGCCGTAGAGCGCGGCGGCTGCCTTCTCCGAAAGTCCGCTTGCCTGCAGGCGGCGGGAGACCACCATGAGATCCACGAGGTTGGCAAGCGACATGACCGACGAGGACAGCGTGACCGGAATCGCAATGACGACAAGCTCTTTGAGCAGCGTCTTTGTGCGTTCGGTGGGCATGGTGTAGCTGTCGGGCAGCGCATACTCGGCGTTGACCGCATCGGTGTTGTAGAGCAGCTTGGTGATCCAGATGAAGACCATGCCGCAGAAAACACCGATGGTGATGCCGAGGATGGTGTACGCCGCGGTGACATAGAGCGGGTCGCCGCGCGAAATCGACCAGGAGGCAAACAGAATGCCGAGCACCAGCTTGCCGACCGATTCGAGCAGCTGCGACACAGCGGTCGGCCACATGATCTGGTGTCCCTGGAAGTAACCGCGATAGGCACTGGTGAGGCAGACGAAGAAGAGCGTCGGCGCAATCGCAAGGATGCAGAGATTGGCGCGCTCGACCTTGATGAGGGCTGCAAACATCCCCGAGCCGAGCGCCAGAATCAGCATGCCGACGCTGCCGACGATGAAAAACAGCCACAGCGACAGGCGCAGGATCTTCTTCACCTGGTTGAAATTGCCCTTGGCACGGCTCTTGGAGACCAGCACCGACATGGCGATCGGCAGCCCCGCCGTGGAAATCATGTAAAACCAGGTGTAGATGGTGTAGGCGGCGTTGAAATAACCCATGCCCTCGTCGCCGAGGTAGTCATGCAGCGGAATTTTGAAAAGCAGTCCGATGGTCTTGACCAGAATGTTCGAGATCGTGAGGATCAGCACGCCGTTTACGAACATTTTGGTACTTTTCTTCGGCTCGTTGGTTCCTGTGTTGTTCACGGGGAAATGTCCTTTCAGATAAAAACGTTGTTCAAAGGCGAAAATGCACCGCGCAATTAAGCCTTCCCCCAAGGGGGAAGCCTTTAATTTTCTTCAGCTTCCGATAAATTCGCGGAAGACGGAATGTTGCGGCACAAAGGAGGCGGGGATCGGCTCGATCGGTGCGAGCTTTTCCCGCAGAGCCGCCGCGTCGGCGGCGAAACGGCTGCCGACAGGCAGGGTGTCCAGCACCTCGAGGACGAACGGCTTGATCACCTGCACCTCATAGGCAAGCGTGGAATCAATGCGCGTCACGTCGGATGCGACGTTCGGGTAAATATGCGTGTCCTCGTTGTCGAGCACGCTCTGCCAGACCGCATAGGTGCTCTCGGCGTCGGACGCGCGGAACTTGTAATCCCGCACAAGGCGGCGCAGAAAGCGGATCTCGCGCGGTTCAAACACAATGCCGCCGACGTCGATCGCCGACTCCGGCGAAATGAACAGCGCCTCATACGGACTGCCTGCAAGATAGCGCGTCAGCTCCGGGTACACCGCCTGGATGCCCTCAAACAGGAACGCATCGCTCGGCGTGCAGGCGATCTGCCGCATACCGGTGCGCCGCCCCTCGCGGAAGCTGAAGCGCGGCACGCAGGCGACCGGCTCGTTTGTGATCTCGCGGACAACGGCGGCAAAGCGCGGAATATCCACGGTCTCGGGCGAATCGTAGTCGATCTCGCCGCCCCGTGTGCGGCTGCGCGCCGCCAGCACGTCGCGGTCATAGTAAAAGTCGTCGATCGAAATGGTATGCAGGTGCTTGCCGATGGCGGTAAACTCCAGCTTCAGCATCTCTGCCGTGGTGGTCTTGCCCGAGCAGGACGGGCCCGCCAGAGTGAGGATGCGCCTACCGCCCGCCGCAGCCGTGCGGCAGACCGTGCGCAGTCTCTCCTCAAACGCATACTCGCTTTCGTCGATGTACGCCTGCATGGCGGCATCGTCCGGCAGCCGGATCTGTGCCTGTTTCATGCTTTCTCCTGTTCTCCCGCCCGGAAGAACGCGTGCACCTTGTCCGCATAGGACGGAATGCCTGCGTCCCTGTCGCCCGCGCGGAGCTTTTCAATATCTCTTAAATATTCGTATGGATATTTCGGCGCAAATATGCGCTTCATCCGCGGCGCGCCACCGGTGTGCTCCACCAGCTTGGTCACGGCGCCCGCGCCGATGCCGAAGATGGAATGCATCTCCTCCATCATGTAAATGTTGTACATACAGGCACTGCCCGGCTTGGCATACCCGACGTTTTCGAGGTTGCCGACCGCGTTCTTCTGCCGATACATGTAATAGGGCTTGTACTGTGCACCGGGCAGGGTCAGCTGCGAATACTGGATGCACTTCGCCGCGCTCTGCACGTCGGGCACAAACGCCGTCCCCTGCTTTTTGCTCATGTCGGCGGCGCGCTTGAAGCAGAAGGTGTGCACCGTGATGTTGCTCGGATCCAACGCGACGATCTCATCGAGCGTGTGCGAGAAGGTCTTGAAGTCGTCGCCCGGCAAACCGACAATGAGGTCGGTGTTGATGTCCTTGATGCCGGACGCCGCCGCGATCTCGTAGGCGCGGTAGAAGTCCGCCGCCGTGTGGCGCCTGCCGATATTCCCGAGCACCTCGTCCGAGAGGGTCTGCGGGTTGACGCTGATCCGCGTCACGCCATAGCGCCGCGCAATTTCGAGTTTTTCCGCCGTGATCGTATCGGGTCTGCCCGCCTCGAGCGTGAATTCCTCGAGCGCCGTGACGTCGGTGCTCTCCGCAACTGCGGCGAGCAGCGTTTCCAGCCCCTGCGCGTCCAGCGTGGTGGGCGTGCCGCCGCCGATGTAGACCGAGGCAACCGTCTTGCCGAGGTCGCGGATGAGCGCAAAGGTGCTCTTCACGTCCTCAACGAGCAGCGCAAGATAATCATCGAGGATCTTCAGCATCCGGTGGGACGCGGAGATGAACGAGCAGTAGGCGCAGCGCGTGGGGCAGAACGGGATCGAGATATACACCGAGCAGAGGTCGTCTCCCTTGCCGCGCGTGAGCTTCAGCTCGGTCTGCGCGACCGAGGTGGCGAGATAGGCTTTCTTGGGGTTTAAGAAATACTCGCCGGTGAGCAGCTTGCGGGTCTTCATCACGCCGTAGCCGCTCTCAAGATACTGCGCGGCGACCTTGGCGGGACGCACACCCGTGAGCAGCCCCCAGGGCGAAATATAGCCGAAAAAGTCCTTCGCCGCCAGCGTCACGGCGTGCCCCGACGCCATCTTCCGCACGCGGTCGCGCGGGAACAGCTCGGAGAACGGGACAAAGCAGTCCGCCTCGGCACGTTTTTCGCCGACGCGGATGACGGCGCGGGAATAGATGCCGTCCGCGCGGTCCTCGACAAAGATGTCCACGATCGGGACACCGTCCGCCTCCACCTCGTCCTCGCCGAACTTCGAGCCGGGGAAATAAATGAGGCAGAGCGTCTGTGCATAGTAGGGATTGAGATCCCCGTGAATGTGTAGGATCATCGGCTCACGCTTTCCACATCGCGGAATCTGCCACGATCGTCACCGGTCCGTCGCAGACCGTCTCGATCTGCATGTCCGCGCCGAAGACGCCGGTCTCGACCGGAACGCCCGCCGCGCGGAGCGCGTCGCAGAAGTGCTCGTAGAGCGGATTTGCAGCCTCGGGCTTTGCCGCGCCGGTGAAGGACGGGCGGTTGCCGTGCGAGATGTCCGCCGCGAGCGTGAAGTTGGACACGGCGAGCACGCTGCCGCCGATGTCGAGCACCGACAGATTCATTTTGTCCGCATCATCGGTGAAAATGCGCATTTTGGAGATTTTGGCGGCAAGAAGCTCCGCGTCGCGCGCGGTGTCGGTCGGGACAACGCCGACAAGGAGCAGCAGTCCGTGCCCGCATTTGCCCGCGGGCACGCCGTCCGCCGTAACCGATGCGCGTTTGACGCGCTGAATCACGATTTTCATTTTCCGAATCCACGTGTAACCGACAGGACGCTGCGGATATTGCGCAGGCGGGAGACAATCGAATCGTAATGTCCGATGTTCTTGCAGCCGACGGTCAGATTGACCAGCATCGTGTCGTTTCCTTTCTTCTGGGTGTTGATCTGGAGCAGCGAGACCTTCATGTCTGCCAGTGCCGAGGTGATGTCGGCAAGCAGCGTAATGCTGTTTTCGGCAAGGATGGTGATGAGCGCCTCGTACACGTCGGCGGAATTGTCCGCCGCGCCGTACTCCCAATGCGCGGTGATAAAGCGGTCGCGCTGCTCGGGGTTTGCTTGTCCCGCAAGCACGTTCGGGCAGTCGATCTTGTGGATCGACACGCCGTAACCGCGCGTGATGAAGCCGACGATCGGGTCGCCGGGCAGCGGGTTGCAGCAGCGCGCGAATTTGGTCACGCAGCCCTCCTCGCCGTCCACGATGACGCCGCCGGTCGCCTTCAGGCGGCGGGGCGTTGCCAGCTTGACCTGATCGGTGGTCAGCTCGACCTGCGGCTCCTTGACCACGCGGTCAAACTCATCGCGCAGACGCACAGCGATCTTGGAAATCGGCATGCCGCCGTAGCCAAGCATGTTGTAGAGATCCTCGGTGTCCTGCATGCCGACGCGGCGCGCCACGTTGGCGGCGATCTCGTCGCGCTGCGCCTCGGTGTACGGTCTGCCCACGCGGTGCAACTCGCGCTCGACCTCGGCTTTGCCGAGGGCGATGTTCTCGGTGCGCTTCTCCTTCTTGAACCACTGGCGGATCTTGTTCTTCGCATCGCCGGTCTTGACGATGTTCAGCCAGTCGCGGCTCGGTCCCTTGGAGGCAGAGGAGGTCAGCACCTCGATGATGTCGCCGGTCTGCGGCTCGCGGTCGATCGGCACAATCATGCCGTTGACCTTGGCGCCGACCATCTTGTTGCCGACGCCCGAGTGAATGGCATAGGCAAAGTCGATCATCGTCGCGCCCTGCGGCAGGACGATGACGTCGCCCTTCGGCGTGAAGACAAAGACCTCGTCGCGGAAGATGTCGATCTTGAACGCATCCATGAACTCGTCGGGGTCCTGCGTGTCGTCCTCGATCTCAAAGAGGCGGGAGACCCATTGCAGCTTTGAGTCGATGCTCTCGCTCGAAGTCTCGCCCGACTTGTACTTCCAGTGCGCGGCGATACCGAATTCGGCGACGCGGTGCATCTCAAAGGTACGGATCTGCACCTCAAACGGGATGCCGCTGCTGCTCATGACACTGGTGTGCAGCGAACGGTACATGTTCGGCTTCGGGTTGGAGATATAGTCCTTGAAGCGCCCCGGGATGGAGCGGAACATCTCATGGATGATGCCGAGCGCGGTGTAGCATTCCAGCTCGGTATCCACGATGATGCGGAGCGCATAGAAGTCGTAGATCTGATCGAAGCTCTTGTTGTGGTTGTACATCTTGTTGTAGAGCGAGTAGATCGACTTGATGCGCCCGGTGAGCTCAAAGTGAATGCCGTTTTCGCGCAAACGCTTGTCGATGCTCGCCTTTGCTTCGTCGAGGAGGTCGCGCGACTGCCCGTAGCGCTCCTCGATGCGGCTTTTGACCTCGTTGTAGCCGATGGGATCGAGATAGGAAAGGCTGAGGTTCTCCAGCTCCTGCTTGATCGAGTTGATACCGAGACGGTGCGCAAGCGGCGCGTAGATATACATGGTCTCGAGCGCGATGGCGCGGCGGCGGTCTTCCTTCTTCGCCGCGAGGGTACGCATGTTGTGCAGGCGGTCGCAGAGCTTGATGAAGATGACGCGGATGTCCTTCGACATGGCGAGCAGCATCTTGCGGATGTTCTCGATGTTCGCCTCTTCCTTGTCCTCGACGTCGATCTGCTTGATCTTGGTCAGACCGTCCACCAGCATGGCGACGCTCTGTCCGAATTTCTCCGTGATGACGGCAAGGCTGGTCTTGTCGGCACAGTCCTCCACCGTATCGTGCAGCAGCGCGGCGCAGATCGAGTCGGTGTCGAGCCCGAGCCCCGCCACGATCTCGGCGACGGCGACGGGATGGGTGATATACGGTTCGCCGCTCTGGCGTTTTTGTCCTTTATGCAGTTCGTTTGCGTATTCGTATGCCGCCTCGATCTTCTCGCGGTTGTAGTTGCGGCCGCTGTGATCGATCGCGTTCCAAAAGAATTGCAATACGCTGTCCATTCCGGTGTCCATACGGGGTTTCCTTTCATAGGGAATGCGGCTCACCGCAGAGCCGTGTGGTCTATGCAAGCCTTCCCCCAAGGGGGAAGCCAAAGATACGCCTTGCGTTCCGCTCCTCACTCTGCGCGGGTCTGCGTGCGCAGACGGCGCAGGATCGCCGACTTGTCGAGGTCGGCGCGCTTCTGCTGGTAGCTGACGCGGAAACGGTAGGCTTCGCCGCCGAGGCTCTCCACGCCGACGATGTTCAGCTCGTAGAGCACGTCGATGATGAACCGCAGCTTGATGTACCCGACCGCGCCGACGTGTTCATCCCGCATCAGCATCTCGCGCACGGTGAAGCTGTCCTCGCCGAAGCGCACCTGCCGGCGGATGAAGTTGTACACCGCGCCGAAGTCCTCGCGGCTCGGCACAATGTCCGCGCCCGGCGCGGGCTCACCCGCGCGGAGCGCGGCATAGCGGGCGGCACTTTCCTCGGCGGCAGCCGCCGCATCGGCGGTCAGCCGCAGATCGCGCAGGATGAGCTGCGCCGTGCGCTTGCCGCCGAACTCGTTGATGTCCAGACCCGCCAAGATGTCGATCCGATCCCCGGGATAAACGTCCGCCTCCTTCGGCGAATGTGAAAAGTACATGGCGGTGAGCGGCGCTGCGCCCGGTCGTTCGAGCAACAGCTTTGTATGCTTGCCGAAGCTGATCGGCTGCACGTCGGCGACCGTCACATTGCGCAGCACGAAGGAGGGCACCGGGTTGGAAACGCCGAACGGCTCCAGCATGCGGATCTCCTCCGCATTTTCCAGTGTGACCTCGTCGATGCCGATCTCAAAGTCCGCGTCGATCGAGGGGGTGCGATCCTCCGCTTTGAAGTGCTCGCGCGCGTATTCGTTGATCTTTTTGCGGAAGGCGTCGATGTTCTCGCGGCGCACCGAAAGACCCGCTGCCAGCTCGTGCCCGCCGTATTTTTCAAGCAGGTCGTCGCAGTAGACCAGCGCGTCCACAAGGTTCAGCCCCTTGACACTTCTGCCGCTGCCCTTGCCCACGTCACAGTCGCCGTCGCTCTGCGCGCCGTCGAACGAGATGAGGATGGAGGGCAGACCGTATTTCTCGGTGATGCGGGAGGCAACGATCCCGATGACGCCGTGATGCCAGTTGTCGGCGGCAAGCACGATGACCGGATCGTTTGCAAAGTCGTGGGTCGCGTCGATCTCGGCATACGCCTCGGTGGCGATGCGGTTTTCCTCGGTCTGCCGCTCACGGTTGATGTCGCAGAGCCGTTTTGCCAGGGCATCGGCTTTTTCGCGCGAGTCGGTGAGGAAAAGCTCGACCGCAAGACCGGCGGAGCTGATGCGTCCCGCCGCGTTGATGCGTGGCGCGAGCGTGTAGCCGATGAAGCCGGAGGTGATGCGCTGTGCGCGGGGACTGCGGCTGCCGTCCGGGCGCTTGCCCACGGCGTCGATCAGGGCGCAGAGCCCGACGCGCTGCGAATGCTCGATGCGGCGCAGACCGAAGGCGACGATCAGGCGGTTTTCATCCCGGATGGGCATGACGTCCGCGATCGTCCCGATGGCAACAAGGTCGGCATAGTCCGCGCAGATGCGGCGCACCGCATCCTGCTCGGGGATGCCGGCGCGCTTGGTCTCAAACGCGCAGAGCAGCTTGAAGACGACGCCGACGCCTGCCAGCTCCTTGAACGGATAGGGGCAGTCGGGGCGGCGCGGGTTGACAACGGCGGCGGCGTCCGGCAGCTTGCCGTGGCACTCGTGATGGTCGGTGACCACCACGTCCACGCCGCGCGCGTGCGCGTGCTCGATCTCGACGGACGAGGTGATGCCGGTGTCGACCGTGACGATCAGCCGCGCCCCCTCGTCGATGAGCTTATCGACCGAGCTTTCACTCATACCGTAGCCCTCGCCCATGCGGTTGGGGATATAGTACCCCACATCCGCACCGAGTGCCTTCAGATACAGGTAGAGAATGCTGACCGAGGTGACGCCGTCCACGTCGTAGTCGCCGTAGATGACGATGCGTTCCCCGGCGGCGAGCGCCTTCTCAATGCGGGCGACCGCCTTCTCCATGTCGCAGAGCAGCATGGGGGAATGCAGCATTTCTTCCTCCATGCCGAGGAAGCGCCGCGCCGCCGCGCTGTCGCCGCCGACGCGGTCGGCGAGCAGCCCCGCCGTGACCGTGCCGATGCCGAGCTCTTTTGCCAGGCGTTCGGCAGCGTCTCCGCGGCTGCTCTTGATATTCCATTTCTTTTGCATGTGCTGTCTATCTCCAATTTTTAATAATAAACAAAGTTAAGAGGGGATGCGTCGCGGTAGGAGTCGCGCGCATCTTTCAGCCTTCCCCCTTGGGGGAAAGCCTAAGACACGGCGGGAGGCAGACGGCGCCCTACAGGGCAAACATCATGCCATCCGGTAGGGGGCGGCGCCCTCGACGCCCCGTTTTTTCTTCTTCACGCCATGGGGGCAAACTTCGCCATAATGGCAAGGGCGATCTTCACGCCGTCAACGGCGGCGGAGGTGATGCCGCCGGCATAGCCCGCGCCCTCTCCGCCGGGGTAAATATCTTCCGTGCCGAGCATGGTCAGGTTTTCGCCGCGCAGAATGCGCAGCGGCGCGCTCGTGCGCGTCTCCAGCCCGGTGAGCAGGGCATCCGGCGCGTCAAAGCCCCGGATCTTTTGTCCGAACGCGGCAAGCCCGCCCGCAAGCGCGTCATACAGCACCGTCGGGAACAGGGCGGACAGGTCGGCAGGGGTCACCCTGCCGTTCATATAGGTGGGACGGACGCGCCCGAGTGCGGTTGCGCGCCGCCGCTCGACAAAATCTTTCACGGTGCAGACCGGCGCATTGTAGTTTTCGCCGCCTGCGCGGAATGCCGCCCGCTCGAGCGAACGCTGATAGGCGATCGCGTCCGCGGGGGTCGCGCCGTAGTCGTTTCTGAACACCGAAACACAGACGGCGCTGTTGGAATTTTCACCGTCGCGGGCGTATCGGCTCATGCCGTTGACGCACAGCCCGCCCGCCTCGGATGCGCCCGAAACGACCTCGCCGCCCGGGCACATGCAGAAGGTATAGACGCCGCGCGTCTTCGTATTTGCCGAGAGATTGTACTCGGCATAGGGCAGATCGGGCGAGCCCGCCAACGCACCGTAGAGCGCACGGTCGATGTCCGCCTTTTTATGCTCAATGCGCATGCCGACCGAGAAGTCCTTTGCCTCAATGGCACAGCCGCGGTCGAGCAGCATCGCATAGGTATCGCGGGCGCTGTGCCCGATGGCAAGAACCAGCGCAGAGGTCTCAAAGTCGCCGCGCGTGGTGCGGATGCGGCGCACGCCGTCCTTCGGCTCATCATAGCCGAGGAACCGGGTGCGGTAAAGGATCTCGCCGCCGAGACGGGTGATCTCCTGTGCGATATTCGACACTACATCCCGCAGCACGTCGGTGCCGATGTGGGGCTTTGCGTTTGTGAGGATCTCCGCCGGCGCGCCGAACGCCGCAAAGCGGGAGAGCACATAGCTGCAATGCGCGTCCCCGATGCGGGTGACCAGCTTGCCGTCCGAGAACGTGCCCGCGCCGCCCGCGCCGAACTGCACCGAGCAGTCGGGGTCGAGCGCGCCGCCCGCATAGAACGCCTCCACCGTGCGCACACGGTCGGCAACATCGCCGCCGCGCTCAATGAGCAGCGGACGGTAGCCGTGCTCGGCAAGCAGGAGCGCCGCAAACATGCCGCAGGGCCCCATCCCGACGACGATCGGGCGCGCGCCGAGCGGCGTCGTCCCGCAGGAAACGGCAAGCGCCGCGTCCGAAGCCGGACGCAGCGCATGCTTTTCCACGGTTTCTTTTTTGAGCGTGCCGGGGGTTTCAAACAGTACGGCATAGACGATGCGGATGTCGTTTTGTTTGCGCGCATCCACGCTGCGCCGCCAGATCGTCAGCCGCGCGGCGGGAATCCCCGCGCGGCGCAGCTTCTTTGCCGCGGCGGCGATCACTTCGTCTTTTTCCGTGCCGGGCGGCACGGAGATGCCGCCGAGAATGTACTTCGTCATTTTTCGATCATCACCGATACGGCGTATTCGCCGAGCTCATAGACCGTGTTCTTGTAGGCGTCCGCAACCGTGACCGTGACCGGCACCTGCACGATGCCGGTGATGCCGCTGTAGTTCAGCTCCGCCGACAGGCGCACATCCGCGTCGGTCAGCGCATCGGCAATATCGGTGGGCGCGCGCAGCACAAGGTTGACGCTCTCGGTGAGCAGGGTGTATTTCAGCCCGTTCGGGTTCTTGATCGAGATGTCACCGACAACCAGGCTCTTCTTCGTCGTGTTTCTGTGCGTGATGCTGATGGATGCCGAGGTCGCACTGCTGAGATTCTCCACGCCGGCAGGCAGCGTGATGGCGACGATCTGCGTCTCGTTGCCGCTGATCTTCTTTTCGTCGATCGTGGCGATCTCGAAGGCATCCACACCCTCGAGCAGGGCGGGATCGGCGCGGACGGTCAGACTCTTCGGCGAGACCGTGATGCGCGTATTGTCCTCATTGAAGTAGCCGTATTTCGTCCCCACCGTGATGGGGATCTCGCGCTCGATGTAGACCGGCACGGTCACACCGACCGAGGTCTGCGACAGGGTGAGATAGGGGTTATCCACCGTCGCGCCGTCCTCGGTGACGACATGCAGCGTGCCGCGCGCGGTGACGCCGGTGGTCAGCTCGCCGAGTGCCAGATCGACCACGGCGCGGGATGCCGCCTCGATGACCGATGCGGGACCGCTGACTGTGACGGCGGTCACATCCGGCGTGGGCACGCCGAGCGTGATTGACTGCTCATGCTGCACCTGACTGATGTTGACCACGACCGGCAGGGTCTTGGTGGCGATCTGGTCGATATACACCTCGATGGAGGTAGGGCTGACGCTGCCGACCGTGCAGCCGTCCGGCGTGGTGACCGAGATGGAAAGCTGATGCTTGCCGGGCGTTGTGATGCTGCCGACATCCACGCTCGGGACGATGTCCTCGAGCGAATAGGAGATGAGGTCGCTCTTCTTGCCGGTGACCGTGATGTCGGCGCGTTCGCCGTACCCGCTGATGACCGACAGATCGTATTCGCTCGACAGGAGCGCGGCGTTCTCGATCGAGACCGTCACGCCCGAGAAGGTGCGCTCATAGTCGGGGCTCTCATTGGACATGACATACAGCCAGATGATCACCGCGATGACCACGCACAAAAGGCGCGGAATGAGATCCGAGGTCTTCAGCCGCTCGTGGACGGTCTCCCCGCTCTTATTTGTCTGTGCCACTGTCCTGCGCCTCCCCGCCTGCCGCGGCGGCTGCCGCCGCCCGTTTTTTCTTGTCTTTCTTGTCCTTCTTGCCCTTGCGGCGCGTGTCGCCGAAGAGCAGTTGCGTCAACTGCTGGCGCAGCGTGGTGTAATTCTGCCCGCCGAGCAGCGAGCCGCCGAGCGCCAGTGAGATCTCGCCGGTCTCCTCGGAGACGATGATGACCACCGCGTCGCTGACCTCGCTGACGCCGACGCCCGCACGGTGGCGCGTGCCCTTATCCTTGCTGATCTGCGTGTTCTGCGTCAGCGGCAGGAAGCAGCCCGCCGCGGCGATGCGGTTGTCACGGATGATCATGGCGCCGTCATGCAGCGCTGCCTTGTTGAAGAAGATGTTCTTGATGAGGCTCTGCGAGATCACGGCGTCCACCTGCACGCCGGTCTTCATGATGTCGCCGAGTTTGGTGGTGCGCTCAATGACGATCAGCGCGCCGGTGCGGTCACGCGCCATGTCGCTCGCCGCGATGCAGATGTTGTCGATGGCGCGGGTGGTCTCGGCAACCTCCTTCGGCTCGGTTAAGTTGCGGATGGAGCGCAGCGGATCGCCGCCCACCTTCTCCAGCGCGGCACGCAGCTCTGGCTGGAACAGGATGATGAGCGCAAGCAGACCGACCTGAAACACGTTCTGAAGGAGAAAGCTCATCGCGTGCATCTCGAAAATGGCGGTCAGCGCATAGAAGACGACGAGGATCGCCAGACCGAGCGCGAGCTTGCCCGCCCGCCGTTCGCGGACAAAGCGATAGACATAGTAAAGCACGACGGCAAGCAGCGCAATATCAACGATGTCGTTGAATGAGATCGACAGAAACTGCGCGCCGAGTTTGCCGAAGGTATCCGTCAGGAAGCTGAGGATGGTCTGCAAATTCCGCACCTCCGATTAAACTGTATAATATAGTATTTTATATTATAGCATAGAATAAAATACGCTGTAAAGCCTAAATGAACAAATGCGCGGATTTTTTGCCCGAAAAATCACGGCTTTTTTCAAAAAACTGTGGCAATGGTGCGGGTGATATGGTATACTGTAATTTGGATTTTTACGGATCGGGGGGGAAGCGATGCGCTATACGGAAAACGGACGCACGGTGGAATACGAGCGACTGGGAGACGGCGAGCGCGCCGTGCTGATCCTGCACGGCTGGGGCTGCTCGGGCGAGATGTTCCGCGGCACGGCGGAGCTTTTGGCAAAGAAGTACACCGTCCTGCTCCCCGATCTCTGCGGCTTCGGGGGGAGTCCCGAGCCGCCCGCGCCGATGTCGCCCGGCGACTATGCCGACCTGTTCATCGGTCTGCTTGCGTCGCTCGGCATCACCCATGTCTCGCTCATCGGACACTCCTACGGCGGGCGCGTCATCCTCAAGCTGTTTGAGAAGCAGAGCGCACAGCCCCTCCCCTTTGTCATCGACCGCGTAATGCTGGTGGATGCGGCGGGAATCAAGCCGAAACAGTCGCCCGGCGCGCGCCTGTCGCTTGCCGCCTACAAGGCGGGGCGGCGCATTCTATCGACAAAACCGATGCAGAAGCTGTTCCCCGGCGCGGTCGATGCCTGGCGGAAGAAGCGCGGCTCGGCGGACTACAACAACGCAAGTGAGACCATGAAAAAGACGCTCGTGCTCGCAGTAAACGAGGATCTCACGCACTGCCTGCCAAAGGTCACCGCGCCGACCCTGCTCTTCTGGGGCGACGCCGACGACGCGACGCCGCTTGCCGACGCCAAGCGGATGGAGCGCGAGATTCCCGACGCAGGACTTGTCGTCGTCCGCGGCGGCAGCCACTTCTCCTTTGCCGACGACCCGGCGCTTTTCCGCCGCGTGCTCGGCTCCTTCTTTGAACTTTAACGGAGGTTTTTCCATGAACCCTGTCACGGCTTTCACCCACACGCTGCATGCGCTCGCGCTTTGCTCGCTTGCCGCATATCTGTATTTCGAAGCACGGTATTTTCTGCACATGTTCCAGCTCAATTCCTACACCGCACGGGTGCAGTGGAGCTGGATGCGGGCAAATAAAACGCGCATGATCCCGCCGTTTTTTGCCCTTATCGGTGCGATCGGCTGCGGCTTTGTTTCCGCACGTCATGCGGCGTATGCATACGGATTTTTTGCACTGCTCTGCCTTGTGCTCGCGGCGTTTTCCCTGCCGAAAAAGGCGAAAAAGCCGCTGGTGTTCACGGCGCGGCTCTGCCGCCTGTTTGTGACGCTCGGCATTCTGGTGCTTCTCCTGCTTGCCCTCGGCGTCGCGCTCGGTTCGACGGGTGAATTTGTGCTTTTCGGCATCGCGGCGTTTGCCCTGTCTTTCCTCATCCCGGCGGCAAACCGGATCAATGCGCCGATCGAGGCGGCGGTGCGGCGGCATTACACAAGCGACGCAAAAAAGATCCTCGCGTCCTGCCCGAACCTGCAGATCATCGGCATCACCGGCTCGTTCGGCAAGACCTCGGTCAAATACTTTCTCACGCACCTGCTCTCGGTGCGCTACAACACGCTGATGACCCCCGAGAGCTACAACACGCCGATGGGCGTGGTCAAGACCATCCGCCAGTCTCTCCGCGCGACGCATGAGATCTTCGTCTGCGAGATGGGCGCGAAATACGTCGGCGACATCAAGGAGCTCTGCGACATCGTGCACCCGACGCGCGGCATCGTGACCTCGATCGGCGAGCAGCACCTCGAGAGCTTCGGCAGCGTGGAAAACATCATCAAAACCAAATACGAGCTTGCCGACGCGCTGCCCGCGGACGGCATCCTCTATGTGAATCTGTCGAGCGAGACCATCGCAAAGAACCCGCCGCCCCGCGCCGCCGTGACCTACGGGCTGCGCCCGGATGCGGACTATTTTGCAACCGACATCGCAGTGGACACCGCGGGCACGACCTTCACGCTCGTCCACGGCGACGAGCGGCAGAAATTCTCCACAAAGCTCATCGGCGCGGCAAACGTCGAGAACATCGTGGGCGCGATCGCCGCGGCAAACGGCTACGCCATTCCGCTTGCCGAACTGGTTCCCGCCGTGCGGACGCTGCGCGCCGTACCCCACCGCATGGAGCTGCTGGACCGCGGCGCGATCACGATCATCGACGACGCATTCAACTCCAATCCCGCAGGCGCGGCTGCCGCGCTTGAGACGCTCGGGCGTTTTGACGCGATGCGGATTATTGTCACCCCCGGCATGATCGAGCTCGGCGACCGCGAGGACGCGCTCAACGCCGAACTCGGCGCGCGTGCCGCCGCCGTCTGCGACGTGATCGTCGCCGTCGGCGAAAAGCAGGCAAAGCCCATTCTGCGCGGTGCGCGGGAGGCTGGCGCCGACGAAAAGAAGCTCTTTACCGCGAAGAATTTTGCCGACGCGATGCGCTATGTCTACGCGCTCGACGCGGGCGGCAGGAAGAAAGTCGTGCTGCTGGAAAACGACCTGCCCGACAATTTCTGATGCGGATTTTTGACCATACGAAAGGAACGACTTATGAAGATTCAGCTTGGCGTATTCTTCGGCGGCAAGTCCACCGAACATGAGATCTCCATCATCTCGGCAGTGCAGGCGATGCTGGCGATCAACCGCGACAAATACGACGTGATCCCGCTCTACATCACCAAGGACAACCGCTTTTACACGGGTGAGGCGCTGCTCACGATCGAAAACTACAAGGACATTCCCGCCTTGCTCACAAAGTGTGAGCGCGTGACGCTCGTCGGCGAGGGCGACGTGGCGGGCATCTATCGTTTCCCGCCGAAGGCGCTCGGCAAGAACCGCATCGGGCAGATCGACGTGGCGTTCCCGATCGTGCACGGCACGAACACCGAGGACGGCACGCTGGCGGGCTACATTGAGATGCTGAACATCCCCTATGTGGGCTGCGACGTGACGGCAAGCGCGCTCGGCATGGACAAATACGCGATGAAGGCAATCTTCAAGGACAACGGCATTCCGGTGCTGGACTGCCGCCGCTACACGACCGCGGACTACGCCGACCCCGACCATACGATTGCGGACATTGAGGCGGCGTTCGGTTACCCCGTGATCGTCAAGCCGGCAAACCTCGGCTCAAGCATCGGCATCAGCGTTGCCGCCGACCGCGCGGCGCTGGCAAAGTCGCTGGACACGGCATTCTCCTTTGCACAGGTGGTACTGGTGGAGCGCGCGATCGTGCATCTGCGCGAGATCAACTGCGCGGTGCTGGGCGATCGCTTTGCGGCGGAGGCATCCGAGTGCGAGGAACCGGTCGCGGCGGACGAGATCCTCTCCTTTGAAAACAAGTATATCGACAACGCCAAGGGCGGCAAGTCGAGCGGCATGGCAAGCGTGAAGCGCAAGATCCCGGCGGAGATTCCGGACGCGCTGCGCGAGGCGATCCGTGAGATGGCGGTGAAGGCATTCCGCGTGCTGGGCTGCTCGGGCGTTTCGCGCATCGACTTCATGATCGACTGCGACGAAAACAAGGTCTACTTAAACGAGATCAACACGATTCCCGGCTCGCTCTCGTTCTATCTGTGGGAGCCGCTCGGCGTGTCCTACACGGCGCTGCTGGAGCGCATGATCTCGCTCGGCATGAAGCGCCACCGTGAGCGTGCCGCGCTGACCTACTCCTTTGACAGTAACGTTCTCTCGGGCATTCACCTCGGCGGGGCAAAGGGAACGAAAGTTTGAATAGAGAACGATGGGGGAAACTTTCCTATAGGAAAGTTTCCCCCATTCCCCTTTCAAAGGACCTTGAAAGAATTCAAAACAAAAAGCCAAGTCATGCGACTTGGCTTTTTACATGCGATATGCGCCTGCGGCGCGCGATATGAGCCTGTGGCGCGCGATAGGTCAAAGACACGATATGTCCGCTGACGCGGACGCGGTCAGTCGATCGGCTTGCCTTCTGCGTTGAACAGCGGGAGCTTCTCCAGGTAGAGAATATCCTTGCGCGCCGTGGCGTCGCCCTCGGCGAGGACTGCCATTTTGCCGACGACCTTGCCGCCTGCCTCGTGCACCAGCGTCTCGAGCGCGTGCAGCGACTCACCGGTGCTGATGACATCGTCCACGATCAGCACGCGCTTGCCGCGCATATAGGCAGCGTCATAGCCGTCGAGGTAGAGCACCTGGTTTGCATCAGTGGTGATGGAGCGAACCTCGCACTTCAGCACGTCGCGCATATAGAGCTTGGGCGCTTTGCGCGCGAGCAGCCAGCGTTCGCCGCCTCTCTGGCGCGCCATCTCATAGGCGAGCGGAATACCCTTGGACTCTGCCGTGATCATCACGTCGTAGTCGGGCGCGATCCTGAGCAACTCGGTTGCCGCCGCCACGGTCAGCTCCACGTCGCCGAACATGACAAAAGCGCCGATATACAGGTTCTCGTTCAGCGGGCAGAGCGGGAGTGCGCGGTCAAGACCCGCAATTTTCATCTTGTATTCCATCGTAGTGATCCTCTTTTCTCAAAAGTACGCTTGCCGGCGATGGGTGCGGCTTGTCGGCAGGCGGATTCAAACACACAACTTTTATTATAATCCAATGCGGGAAAAAATGCAAGTCATTTTGCTTTTTTCTGTTTTTTTGCCGCTGCATCGCCGTCGGCAGCCGGCAGGGCGGCAATGATCGCCTCGGCAAGCAGGCGTTCCGCCGCGCTGTGCAGCGAGAGGCGCAGCGCGGTCTCGCGGAGGACGGCTTCGTCCGCATCCGCCGCAGGAACGGCGTCGGAAAGGCTGCGGAGCGCGGCGGTTTGGAGGCTGCGGAAACGCGCATAGAGCGCCTCGGTATCCTCGCCGCCGAGCAGCGCGGCTGCCTCGGAGATGGTCAGATTCTGCTTGAGGCAGCAGAGCATATACAGCATCGCGATGCGATCCCGGCTGTACTTTTTCTGCACCGGGCGCTCCACATGCCCGCCCTTGACATAGTTGTTGATCATGCTCGGCGTCAGCGGCGCGCCGTCTTCGCTGCGGCAGACGCGGCAGAGCAGGCGGTTCAGGTAGCCGATCACCTGGTCCATATAGAGGTCGATCTCGGGCAGCGCGTCGTATGTCGGCACGTCGAATTGTTCCAGCGCGGCGGCGAGTGCTGCAAGCGCGTTTGTATCAGCCATGGCGGTTCTCCTTCCCCTGCTGCTTTGTGCGGAAATAGGCTTCGGTCAGCGCGTCGAGCACGTATTTTTTGTCCTCTTCGCGCAGGGTACCGCCCGCAAACAGCGCCTGCATCTCGGCGAGCAGGGCGCGCAGCGCGCGGTCAGGCGCCTCGGGCGCGGAGGCGGGCGCTGCGCTGAGCAGGGTGTCCGTGCTCACGCCGAGGGCGGCGGCAAGCCGCGAGGCAACGTCGCCGGAAGGGCTGGACGCGCCCGCCTCGTAATTCTGATAGGTTCTGTAGGTCACGCCGACCGCATCGGCAACCTGCCGCTGGGTCAGTCCTGCGTTCTTTCGCAGCAGGCGGAGTTTCTCATTAAATTCCATATTTTTTCCTTAACACGAAAAAACTTTCGTCTTTTTACTTGACAAGACGGGCTCGCCCGTTTATAATAATAGACGAAACATCTTTCGTGTTCTATTATATAGGAATTTCGCCGTTTTGTCAAGAAGTCGGAGGTTATTTCGTGCCTGCTCCCCGTTTTGCGGGTATGGGATCACGCTTGGCGCTTTTCGAGAGTATGGAGTAAAGGAAACGGGAACATGGAAAAGGGAACCGCCGTCCGCATGGAGAAGGATGCGGACAAGCGCGCCGCTTTTGCGGCGCTCGACCGGTTGCTGGAAGGCACAGACGGCGCACAAAGACGTGCGCTGCTGCTGCTTTTGCTTGAGGCGACAAAGTAGAACAGGAAAAAGCATACGGACACGCGACCGTATGCTTTTTTCGTTGTCGGTCGAGGGAAGAGCGAAAGAGACAAAACAGGATCGCTATGTGCATTGCTTTGGCGGCGCGGACTACAAGGATCCGACGCCCGAGAACAATCCGAACACCTCGTTCAAAATGGCGTCCGGCGCCACGCTGACCATCGAAAATGACGTTATCTTCGACAACATCATCCTGTTCCAGGAGAACAAGCAAAACACCATCGCGGTCTCGGCGGGGGCAACGCTGACCGTCACGGATACGGTGGTGCTGATGTCCAAGCCCGGCAATGACTATCACTTCCGCATCCTGCTGGAGGAGGGGGCAACCGCGATCCTCAGCGAAGCGGCGCAGAAGGTCATGACAGTAGAGGGGAGCGGCACGCTTCTGACCTATGGAGACAGCAAGCCGGCGGAGAGTCCGTTCAAGCCGACGCGCGGGTACGAGAATACGTTTGCCGATGTGACGAATGACAAGTGGTTCTACACCTATGTGAAGACCGCGTATGAATATGCGCTGGCAAACGGCACGAGCACGACGGCGTTCTCACCCGATGGCAAGTTTACGGTGGCGCAGGCGCTGACTGCGGCGGTGAACATCCACACAGCCTACACAGGCAAGACCGTCCGCGCAGCCGCGGCAGGCGAGGCATGGTATATGCCCTATGCCACCTACTGCATCGAGAACGGCATCATCAAGGACGGTCAGTTTGCGGATTACAACAAGAATATCACCCGCGGCGACATGGCGATTGTCTTTGCGAACATTCTGCCCGACAGCGAATATGCGGCGATCCGCGAGAAGGTACTGCCCGATGTCACGGACGGCATGCCCTGCGCGGCAGCGGTGCGCAAGCTCGCGAATGCAGGCATCGTCGGCGGCGACAACAAGGGCAACTACAACGCGGCAAATGAGATCACCCGCGCCGAGGCGTGCGTCATCTTCACCCGCATCGCCGTTGCCTCCATGCGCGACGGTAAGTAAGAAGAAGAAAATAAGAAAAAAGGAACGAACCGCGGTTCGTTCCTTTTTTGCAATAGGCTTCCCCAAAGGGGAAGGCACGGTTGCGGCGGGAGCGAGCCCCGCCCTACGGTGTGTACCATGTCCTTACCACGGTGTTTACCATGTTACTCTTGACACGATGGTCGCCCCTATAGAGGGGCGCGCCTTCCCGGCTCCTCCGCTTTACGCTTTTCTTCCCATTTCACGGGCGGCGGCAAGGGCGGGATGCCCCGCGATCTCACCGGGCGCGGTCACGCCGCCAGCAAAGACGCTGCCCGCAAAACGGGCGCGTTCAAAGCAGTCGATAAACCCGCCCAGCCCCTCGATGGCGCGGGCGTCCACGCCCTCTGCGTCCTCGGCGGCAGCCGACAGGAAGTATACGTCGGTGAAGCGGTAGTCCGAATCGAACAGCGGGTTGATGCGGTCGATCAGCGTCTTCATCTGCCCGCTCATCTCGTAATAGTAGATCGGCGTGGCAAAGATCAGCACGTCCGCGTCGTGGATCTTCGGCAAAAGGTCGCGCACATCGTCGTTGATGATGCAGCGTCCCGTCTTCTGACAGGCGAGACAGCCGCGGCAGAATTCCAGCTTCATGTCGCACAGCGTGACGACTTCTGCGTGGTTTCCCGCTTCACGCGCCCCCTCGGCAAAGGCTTCGGCAAGCGCTGCGGAATTGCCCTTTCTGCGGGGTGAGGTGGACAGGATCAGGATGTTCTTTGCCATTTTTGAAGTCTCCTTTTTTACAAGTCGGATTTGAATTTTCATATTTTACACTTCGGTGTCGGCGTCAAACCATTCGGTGTGTGCGCCCTCACCGGGCACTTCATCCTCGCTCCAGATCTCCTTCGCCATGCGGAAGGCAGCCCATGCCTTCGGCCAGCCAATGTAGAAGGCGGCGTGCGTCAGAATTTCGGTGATCTCGGTCTGCGTCACGCCGTTTTTCTTTGCCGATGCGAGGTGGTAGGCAAAGGACGAGTCGGTCAGTCCCTGTGCGACCAGCGCCGTCACCGTGACGATCGAGCGGTCGCGTGCCGACAGCTTGTCGGTGCGGCTCCACACCTCGCCGAACAGCACGTCGTCGTTGAAATGTGCAAATGCGGGCGCGAATTTTCCCAGTGCGTCATGCCCCGCAGACTGTTTTTCTGCATGATCTGTTCCTTCTGTATCATATAAGAAACATGTCGTTGCTAAAAACGAATATAACATATAAATTGCCTCTTGTCAAGAGGGAAAGAAACGGTTATAATAGAAATCACAGAAGAGCACAGAGAGAAACACAGGTGACGCAGATGAACGACTTTATCCGGGCACGGAGCGACGCGCAGAAGACGGCGCGTATGGATGAGATCAAGACGGCGGCGGACGCGCTGGCACAGACGCAGCCCTATCCGACGATCACGCTGTCCGCGATCGCCGCGCAGCTGTCTTGGACGCGCGCCAATCTGTACAAATATGTGACGAGCAAGGAGGAGATCTACCTCGAGCTCTGCGCCGACAAAATGAACGCCTATTTCGATGCGCTCACAGCGGCATTCCCGGCGGGATGCGGTTATACGCGTGCGGTGCTCGGCGAGGTCTGGGCGGGCATCCTCGCCGCGCACACCGACTATCTGCGTTATGCGGACATGCTCGGCTCGATCATCGAGAGCAACGTCACGGTGGAGCGGCTTGCCGCATTCAAGCGGAATTACTACGATCGCGTCGGTGTGGTCAATGCGCGCTTCGGCGATCTGCTCGGCATTTCGGCGGAGGAGGCAAACGCGCTCTTTCTCGCCGTGCTGTACCACGCCATCGGCTATAACGGCATCTGTTACCGCAGTCCGCGCATCCGCGAGGCGCTTACCCTCGCGGGCATCATGCCCGCGCCGGTGGATTTCCGCGCCGAGCTCTGCCGGTTCATCGGCATCATGACGGCACAGTATGAAAAGGGTTGATGCAAGGACAGACGCCTCATCCACCGCCATAGGCGGTGGATGAGGCGTCTCAGATGTGATATTTGAAATACAAACAAAAAGCAGGAACGCGGTCGCGTTCCTGCTTTTACTTTGCTTACTGCTCGACGTCCTTCATCGAGAGGTTCATGCGGTTCTTCTCGTCGGTTCCAAGGTACTTGACCTTGACGGTCTGACCGACTTCCAGTCTGTCTTCGACCTTCTCGATACGCTCCTTGGCGATCTTGGAGATGTGAACCATGCCTTCCTTGCCGGGGGCAAACTCGACAAATGCGCCGATCGGAATGATGCGCGTGACCTTGCCGGTGTAGATCGCGCCGACCGTGGGCTCAAAGACGATGCCTGCGATGATCTCCTGTGCCGCATACGCGTTGTCGCGGTTGACGGCGGAGATGTAGACCGAGCCGTCCTCCTCGATGTCGATCTTCGCGCCGGTGTCGGCAACGATCTTCTGAATGACCTTGCCGCCCGTGCCGATGACCTCGCGGATCTTGTCCACGTTGATCTTCATCGTGATCATCTTGGGTGCAAACTCGGAGACATCGGCTCTCGGCTTGTCGATCGCCTTCAGCAGGATCTCGTCAATGATGTAGTCTCTGCCGCGGTGGGTGACAGCCAGTGCTTCCTTGATGATTTCAGGCGTCAGACCGTCGATCTTGAGGTCCATCTGGATCGAGGTGATGCCCTTGTGCGTGCCGGCGACCTTGAAGTCCATGTCGCCGTAGAAGTCCTCAAGACCCTGGATGTCGATCATAGTCATCCAGCGCTCGCCCTCGGTGATCAGACCGCAGGAGATGCCGGCGACAGGCGCCTTGATCGGCACGCCCGCGTCCATCAGCGCCAGCGTCGAACCGCAGACGGATGCCTGCGAGGTCGAACCGTTGGAGGAGACGACTTCGGATACGCAGCGGATAGCATAGGGGAATTCCTCAACAGAGGGGAGAACCGGGATGAGCGAACGCTCGGCAAGCGCACCGTGACCGATCTCGCGGCGTCCGGGGCTTCTTGCGGGCTTTGCCTCACCGGTGGAATAACCGGGCATGTTGTAGTGGTGCATGTAGCGCTTCTCGGTCTGGTCGTCGATGCCGTCCAGCTCCTGCTTGTCGTCCATCGAGCCGAGGGTTGCGATCGTGAGCACCTGCGTCTGACCGCGGGTGAACAGACCGCTGCCGTGCACGCGGTGAATGAGACCGACCTCGGCTGCCAGCGGGCGGATCTCGTCGAGACGTCTGCCGTCCACGCGCTTGCCGTCTTCCAGCAGCCAGCGGCGGACGATCTTCTTCTGCATCTTGTAGACCAGCTCGCCCATGATGGAGGCGATGTCGGGGTACTTCTCGGAGAAGTGCTCGATGATCGCGTCCTGGATCGGCACCATGCGCTCGTCGCGCACGTTCTTGTCGTCGGTGTCAAGCGCGGTCATGAGATCCTTCTCGCAGAATGCGAAGACCTCGTCAAACATATCGTGATCCAGCTCGCAGGAGGGGTAAGCGAACTTCGGCTTGCCGATCTCGGCAACGATGCCGTTAATGAAGCCGAGCAGACCCTTGATCTCCTCATGCGCGAGCATGATGGCGTTGTACATATCGTCGTCGGAGACTTCCTTTGCGCCTGCCTCGATCATGACGATCTTCTGCATCGTGGCGGCAACCGTCAACTCCAGCGTGCTCACGTCGCGCTGTGCCTTGGTGGGGTTGATGACCGGCTTGCCGTCGACCATGCCGACGAAGACGCCGCCGATCGGTCCGTTCCACGGAATATCCGAGATGGAGAGGGCGATGGATGCGCCGATCATGCCGGCGATCTCATGCGAGCAGTCGGGATCCACTGCCATGACGGTCAGCGAAATCGCAACGTCGTTGCGCAGATCCTTCGGGAACAGGGGGCGGATCGGGCGGTCGATGACGCGCGAGGTCAGAATTGCCTTCTCGCCCGGGCGACCCTCGCGGCGCAGGAAGCCGCCGGGGATCTTGCCTGCCGCATACATTCTCTCCTCGAAGTCGACCGAGAGGGGCAGGAAGTCGATGCCGTCGCGGGGCTTTTCCGACGCGGTTGCGCAGGCAAGCACGACGGTCTCGCCGTAGCGGACGAGGCAGGAGCCGTTGGCAAGACCGGCGAGCTTGCCGGTCTCGATCACAAGCGGTCTGCCTGCGAGGGTGTACTTGAAGACCTTGTAGTTTTCAAACATTTGCATATCCTCCAAAAAATATTTTTTCGGCGGACTGTGGGTTTAGCACTTAAATACGCTGCCCGACCCTGCCGGGCGGTATATTTAACTGCTAATCCCGCCGCCGTGGTTTACAAAAAGGGGGGAATAGAGTGAATCGAGGTTTGCGTCTGTGCTTGCGGGGTTGAACGGCTGATCCTTTACCTCCCTCGGTGAGGGAGGGGGACCGCGCTCCGCGGTGGAAGGAGTTTTTGCAGAGAGCAAAACGCCTCCCGTCGCCGTTCGGCGACCGCCCACTCAAAGAGGGAGCCGAGGGGCGACTGCGCATGCACCCCGGCATAAAGAGAACAAACCGAAGCCGCGCCCGGCTTCGGTTTGCAAACTTCGATTACTTGCGCAAGCCGAGCTTTTCGACGATTGCGCGGTAACGCTCAACGTCCTTCTTCTGGAGATAACCCAGGAGGTTTCTTCTGTTACCGATCATCTTGAACATGCCGCGGCGGCTGTGATGGTCCTTCGGGTTGTTCTTCAGGTGCTCGGTGAGCGTGTTGATGCGGCTTGTCAGAATGGCGATCTGCACCTCGGGCGAACCGGTGTCGCCTTCGTGTACCGCATAGGTCGTGATGATGTCCTGCTTTTCGTTTTTCAGCATGGTTTTTCACCTCATGAAATAAATTCACCGATGACCGGGCGGCGGCGGGTGAAGCGTCCGCAAAACGGACAGTATCCGACCACTGAGTCACGGCGTTACGGAAATGATTATAGCACGGCGGCAATCATTTGTAAAGAGTTTTTTTGATTTTTTTCGCGTCCGGCTCTTTTTTGAGGAAAGAAACCGCGCCGGAGGCGATCAGCACCCATGCGAAAATGCGGCGCAGCAGGGTGAGATTCATGTTCTGCGCCAGCGTTGCGCCGCAGACGCAGCCCACCGCGCCGACGGCACAGAGCACCGCCAGCCGCCGCCAGCGGATCGGCGCGGTGCGGACGTGCAGCAGCATCGCCGCGGCGGTGGCGAAGATGAAAAAGTACAGGTTCAGCCCCTGTGCCGCCAGTTGGTTCTTCCCGGCAAAGAGCGTGAGATAAACGACGTAAAGTCCGCCGCTGCCGACGCCCATTCCGGCAAGCAGCGCGACGAGAAAGGTTGCAAACGGCATGTTGACCTCCGGACTTTATTTGAACAGCATCAGTACGCCGCCGAGGATGACCACGGCGGCAAACAGCTTCCGCATGGCGCTCTGCGGGATGCGGCGGAGCAGATAGGCGCCCGCAAAGCCGCCGAGCGCGGCGGGTACGCCCACGCGCAGGATGTCCTCGGTGTCGAGCGCGGCGTTACCCCGGTAAAAATACAGCGACACGAGGCAGTAGAACGCGATCGCCGTTGAGGAGAGCACGAGGTTCTCCTTGGAGCCGCGCGCGCCGCCGACCGCCCCCAGCGTGAAATAGAGTACCACGCCGCCGCCCGCGCCGAGCAGCCCGTTCAGGAATCCGGCGGCAAGCGCCCCCGCCGCCAGAATGCCGAGCTGCCGCATCGTCAGCGCATCGCCGTCCGGTCTCTCTGTCTGCTGCATTTTCCGTCCCCCTCCCGTTTTCGCGTTTATCCGCACGGAAAGGCGGATAAAATAAGTCTTGAATTTCTTGTGCTTTTCTGCTATTATGTATTTTAGGAAGATATGCGGTTTGCGCGGATGCCTCTCTTGTGTAAAGGGAGGTGGCACGCGGAGCGTGACGGAGGGATTGTACCATAACGAACAACCCCTCAGGCGGCTATTGCCGCCGGCTCCCCTTGCACAGAGGAGCATTCCGCTGCCCCCGCGCAGAATCGGAAAGGATATACAACATGGCTGAACGTAAAACCGGCACGGCAAAGCGTGCGCAGACGTCGAAATCGGCGTCCGCGCGGAAAACGGCTGCCACACCGAAGAAAAATACAAGAAGTCCCCGCGCGGCGGAGTCGCCCGCGCCCGCGCCGCGCCCCGTGCGCGACGAGAACGCGCTCTTGCACCGTGTGCTGCCCTACGTTTTCGTAGTATGCGCAGTTTTGGTCGCGGTATGCTTCATCGTGCCGAACAGCGGCACGGTCGGCAACGCGCTGAAAAACGGGCTGCTCGGGCTGTTCGGTCCCTGCATCTACGCGCTGCCCATCCTGCTCGTCTACTTTGCGATCAACTGGCGGAGCTGGGTTGCCGAGGGCGCGCATGTCATGAAAAGCATCTTTGCCTTTGTGGTCACACTGTTCCTCGGCGCATTGATCCAGCTCATTTCGATTGCGGTGAGCGGGGAAGAGATGGCTGCGGTGAAGTCGCTGTACGCGCGCGGCACGAGCGGCTTCGGCGGCGGCGTACTCGGCGGCATCATCGGCGTCGGCATGTACCGCGCCTTTGCGGTGACGGCGGGCATCATCCTGTCGGCGGCGGTGCTCTGCACCTTCGGATTGTTTTTGTTCGGGCTGACCCCGAAAAAGCTGTGGATCAATTTCCGCTATTCCATGCAGATGCGGAAGGAGCGCCGTGCGGCTGCCGAGGCGGCAAAAAAGCGCGAGCGCGAGTTTGACTATGAATCCGGCGAGGAGACCGAGAATTTCGTGCCGCCGGAAACGCCGGCGGCTGCCCCCAAAAAGCCCGCGCCCGCATTTGACATCGGCGGCGTGGACGACACCATGGGAAACCTCGTCGTGACTAAGCCCGATCCGAACGAGCCGTTTGACCCGCTCTTCGGCGTGGATGCGCCCACCGAGCCGGAGAAAACCGCCGAGACGACGGTCTCCGACCTGCCCGAGGCGGGCGGCACGGCGATCGACCCCGCGGATACGGCTGCCGCCGCGCAGCGCCCGGTCTATGACGCGGCGGGGCGGATCGATCTCGAAGCGATCTTTGTCAACCCCGCGCCCGTATCGTCGGCGGTGTCCGACGCGGCGGGACCCGACGATGCCGCCGCGCCCGAGACGGGCGGCATCGACATCGGCGATGCACTCGGCGAGAGCGCTACGCGTGATTTTGCCGCTGTGCCGGAGGCAAAGACGGCGGACATGGGCGAGACGCTCGGCGTCGTGCGCGAATCGGTCGGCACGGCGGAGGCTGCCGTGACCGCCCCCGCAAAGCCGCCGAAACCTGCCTACCGCTTCCCGCCGGTGACGCTCCTGTCCCCGCCGGAGCACAAGAAAAACGAGGACGTCGGCGCGGAGCTGCGCGCCAACGCGCAGAAGCTGATCGAGACCCTGCGTTCCTTCCACGTCAACGTCACCATTTCCAGCGTCTCGCGCGGTCCTACGATCACGCGCTATGAGCTGATTCCCGAGGCGGGCACGCGCGTGCGCTCGATCGCCAACCTTGTGGACGATATTTCGCTGTCGCTGGCAACCTCGGGCATCCGCATTGAGGCGCCCATCCCCGGCAAGGCGGCAGTCGGCATCGAGGTGCCGAACAAGGTGGTCTCCACCGTCGCGCTCCGCGAGCTGATCGAGGACAAGAGTTTTAAGGAAGCGAAGAGCCGCCTCACCGTCTGCCTCGGCAAGGACGTCGGCGGCGCGCCGATCATCTTCGACATCGCCAAGATGCCCCACCTCCTGATCGCGGGCGCAACCGGCATGGGTAAATCGGTCTGCATCAACTCGATCATTACGAGCATCCTGTATAAAGCGACCCCCGACGAGGTCAAACTGATGCTGATCGACCCGAAGAAGGTCGAGTTCAATATCTACAACGGCATTCCGCATTTGCAGACGCCGGTCGTCAGCGACCCGAAGAAGGCGGCGGGCGCTCTGCACTGGGCGGTCACCGAGATGGAGCGCCGCTATGAGCTGATCGAGGAGGTCGGCGCGCGCAAGATCGAGACCTACAACGAGATCGCGCGCGAGCGCGGCATGGAGGTCCTGCCCTATACCGTCATCATCATCGACGAGCTTGCCGATCTGATGATGACCGCGCCCGACGCGGTGGAGGAATCCATCTGCCGTCTGGCGCAGAAGGCGCGTGCCGCCGGCATGCACATCATCATCGGCACGCAGCGTCCCTCGGTGGACGTCATCACGGGTCTGATCAAGGCGAACATCCCGTCGCGCATCGCGTTTACGGTGGCGTCGCAGGTCGACTCGCGCACCATCATTGACATCGCGGGCGCGGAGAAGCTGATCGGACGCGGCGATATGCTCTATTACCCGGTCGGGCTTTCCAAGCCGATGCGCGCACAGGGCGCGTTCGTCAGCGAGGACGAGGTGGAGAAGATCACGACCTTCGTCAAGCAGGCGGCGGGCGAGACCGAATACGACAGCGAGATCATCGAGAGCATCGAGCGTGAGGCGCAGACCATCGGCAATACCGGCAAGAAGGGCGGCGGCGAGGCGGCGGAGGACGCGGGCAGCGACCCGAAGCTCCGCGATGCGCTTGAGATCGCCACCGAATCCGGCAAGATCTCCACGTCGCTCCTGCAGCGCAGGCTGTCCATCGGCTACGGGCGTGCGGCGAAGATCATCGACATCATGGAGGCGCGCGGCTTTGTCAGCGCGCCGGACGGACAGAAACCCCGCGAGGTGCTGATCTCAAAGACGCAGTACCGCGAGATGGTGGTCAACAACGACGAGAGGCTGAACTGATGGAAAAGACGAGAAAAGCGAAGCTGATTTCGATCGACGGGCTGGACGGCAGCGGCAAGAACACGCAGAGCGAGCTGCTCCGCGACCGCCTGCGCGCCGAGGGCTGTACCGCCGAGGTTGTCAGCTTTCCGATGTACGGAAGCCCCTCCTGCTTTGCCGTGGAGATGTACCTCTCCGGCGCGCTCGGCGGGCATCCCGACGACACCGGCGCATACCCGGCGGCGACCTTCTTTGCGGTCGACCGCTACATCAGCATGCGCACGACCTGGGGCAAGCTGCTCGACACGTGCGACTATATCATTTTCAACCGCTATACCAGCGCCAACGCCGTGCACCAGCTTTCCAAGCTCGGGCGCGCGGATTGGGATGAATTTCTGCACTGGCTCTATGATTTTGAGTTTGCAAGGCTCGGACTGCCGCGCCCGGATCTGACGCTGTATCTGGTCGTCGAACCGGATGTGTCCATGTCGCTTGTGGACAAGCGCGGCGAGAAGAAGGACATTCACGAGACCGATGCCGCTTATATGCGCGCCTGCTACGACGCGGGACTGTACGCGGCGGCAAAGCTCGGCTTTGATCGGATCGACTGTTGTCGGGACGGCAGAATCCTGCCGCGCGAGACCATTGCAGACGTGATCTATGGGGAGGTAAAACGGCTGTGAACAGGGAAGTTTCGGCGGATCTGGTCCGGATCGCGCGGGTGCGCGACCTGGACGCGGCAACCTGCCGCGCGGCGCGCGCGCTCCATCATGCGGCGTTCGGCGACGACGCGGCGTTTCTCGAGCGGCTGTTTGCCGCCGCGGCAGAGGAGCGGTATCTGTATATCCGCGCGGGCAGTACCGTTGTCGCGGGCTGCTTTGTCTGCGATGCGGTGCTGCATGCGGGCGACGTGACGCTGCACGGCGGGTATCTGTATGCGCTCTGCACGGCGGCAGCCTATCGGCGGCGCGGTTTTGCCCATGCGCTGCTCGGCGCTGCGGTGCGCTGCACCGACGACTTTCTGCTCACCGTGCCCGGTTCGCGCAGTCTCTGCGATTTTTATCGCCGCGCGGGCTTTACCGCGGCGCTGTCCGGCTGCGTGGCAGTCGGGGGCAGCGGCGGAAGTCCCGCCCCGGCGGACCTGCAGCCCGGCACCTATGCGGATGCGGTCCGCGCCGCGCGGCGGCACGGCGGTCTGCTTCTGCGGCAGCCGCTGTTTGAATTGTCGCTTGCCGAGAGCGGCGCCGCGCCCTGCGTCGCGGGCGACGCCTTCTGCGCGGTGCGGGACGGCAGACTTTTCGCCGCGATCGGCATCACCCCGAAGGATCCGATCGGCGAGAAGGCGCTCCTGCGCTGCAAAACGCCTCCGGCGACCGACCGCATTTTCGCGGATCTGCTGCTCGAAGTGTGAGGATTTTGCAAAAAGCAAAACGGGTCGTCGAGGCGCCGACCCCTACCGGTTAGCGAAAAATTGTACGTACCGTACAGGCGGGGGCTTGCTCCCGCCGCGGATAGGCTCACACCCCCCTTGCACAGGGAAACAACACAACTATAACATTACCGAAAGGATGGTTTTCATGGTCTATATTCTGCTTGCGGACGGCTTTGAAGAGATCGAGGCGCTTTGCCCGCTGGATCTTCTGCGCCGCGCCGGCATTGATGCAAAAACGGTCAGCGTGACCGAAAAACGGGTCGTGACCGGTTCGCACGGCATCCCCGTGACCGCCGATCTGACGGCGGAAAATTCGCTTTCCGATATTGAGATGCTGGTTCTGCCCGGCGGTATGCCCGGTACGACCAACCTGGATAAATCGCAGTTCTGCGACGGGCTGCTGCGTGCCGCCGTGAAGAACGGCGCGTACATTGCCGCCATCTGCGCCGCGCCGATGGTGCTCGGCAGACGCGGTCTGCTCGAGGGCAGGGAGGCAGTCTGCTTCCCCGGCTTTGAGCATGAGCTTGCCGGCGCAAAGCTGTCCGACCGCCGCGTTGTGCGGGATGGCAGGATCATCACCGGCGTGGGCATGGGCGCGGCGCTCGAATTCGGGCTTGCACTGGTCGAGGTTTTCTGCGGCAAGGAGACTGCGGAACATCTCGGCGACTCGGTGCTGGCAAAATGACGGCTGCGACCGAACCCGAAAAGGCTGCCGCCGCGCAGAACCCCAAGACCGAACGTCGCCGCGCCGCGCGTGAATTGCGCGATGCCATGCCTGCGGCGCTGCGCGCCGAGGCAAGCGCGGCGATCTGCAAAAAGATCGTTTCCATGGCGCTCTTCGGGCTGTGCGACACCGTGTTTTGCTACAGTCCGGTGGGCAGCGAGGTCGATATCCGCCCGGTGATTGCCGCGGCATGCGCGCACGGCAAGCGCGTGGCGCTGCCGGCCTGCGATTATGCCACGGGCGATATGGAATTCTACGCGCTCGGCGACGGTACGCTTGTCGAAAACGGTCCAATGCACATTCCCGAGCCTCTGCCCGATCCCGCACGGCGGCTGACGCCGACGGTCGGGACGCTGATGCTCGTGCCCGGGCTCCTGTTTGACCGCCGCGGGCGGCGCATCGGCTATGGAAAAGGGATGTACGACCGCTACATACGGCGCTTTCCGGATTTTCTGCGCGGCTCGACCGCAGTCGGCGTTTCTTTCTACGCATTGCTTTCGGACACGCCGATCCCCTATACCGATGAAGACGTCAACCTTGCGCTGGTCGTGACCGAACGCGGTCTCGTCTTTACACGCAAGATCGAAAAAGCCCCCAAGTGGGAGGTGCGGCGCCGTCGTCCCGTCCCGCTGGTCGACCGGGACGGCAATCCGGCAAAGCCGCGGAAACGCGAATTTTACGATGCCGATTACATCCCGCCGGACGCGGGCAAGTATGCGCCGCCGCGCGCAAAGGAAACCAAAGAATGAAGCTGAAACCGTATACCGCCGCGCCGCTCGCTGCCGCAGGCTGCCTGTTTCTCACACTGGTCTACGGCATGGTGAGCAGCACGGCGGATCTGCCCGCCGCATGGCGTCTGCCCGTGCTTGCGCTCGCCCAGACGGTGAGCTGTATGCTGCCCGCCGTGCTGTTCCTGTTTGCCTATCGCGATTACAACGCGCGCAGGCTGCGCTTTGCATTGCCGCGCGCCGAGAGCGTGGGGACGCTTGTTCTGCTGCTCCTCTGTCTGCTCATCGGCAGCGCGCTGCTGACGCTTGTCGGCAAGCGCGTGGGGCTTGCAGGCACACAGACGGCGGGAACCTCCGGCGCGGCAAGCCCGGCGGTGACGATCCTTGTCGCCTGCATCCTGCCTGCCGTCTGTGAGGAATTTCTCTTCCGCGGCGTGATCCTCTGCGCCTTTGAGGCGTGCGGCACGCGCACGGCGATCATCGGCACGTCGCTGCTGTTTGCCTTTGCGCATCTGAATTTCGAGCGTCTGCCGCTGTATTTCTTCTGCTCGGTCGTGCTCTGCTTTGCCGTGTATGTCAGCCGCTCGCTGTTTGCGGCGGTGCTGCTCCACGCGGTCTACAATGTCGCGTCGGTGTATGCCGGGGTCTATCTGTCCTCGGTGGCGGCGCACCTCGAGAGCTTTGCACTGCTGTTCATCGTGATGCTGCTCGCATTTCTCATCTGCGTGATCTTCACGCTGTCGGCGGCATCGCGCACCTATCGCGCCTATGCCGATGCGGGTCTGCCGTCGGATTACGCGCCGCGCCTCCGCTATGCGGACAGGCTCCGCGCGTCCGCGTCCGTGTATTTCTCGCTGCCGTTTTTGCTCTGCACCCTGCTGTTTGCGGCAGTGATGATCCTCGAGATGCGGTAGAGCGCATGGACGGTGACCCGGAATGAATGGGTCGCCGAGACGCCAATCTCTACCGATTGGTATGCGTTTTTATGCATTCCGTAGGGCGGGGGCTTGCTCCCGCCGCATCCGTTCGCATTCTATTCAAGCCTTCCCCAAAGGGGAGGGCTTAGATATACCCCCGCTTTCATCCCCGATTTCAGAAAAGGAAAATTCTATGGAAAACGAACCGAACAAGCGTCCGCGTCCGCGCCGCACGCCCGAGGCGTTCAAGCAGCCCGATGCGGCGAAGCAGCCGACCTCGGCAAAACAGCCCGACGCGGCAAAACAGCCGACCCCGGCAAAACAGCCGACCCCGGCAAAACAGCCGACCCCGGCACAGCAGCCGACTGCGGCAAAACAGCCGATCCCGGCGAAGCAGCCGACCCCGGCAAAACAGCCGACTGCGGCACAGCAGCCGACCCCGGCGAAGCAGCCGACTGCGGCAAAACAGCCGACCCCGGCACAGCGTCCCGCCGCGCCGAAACAGTCCGCTCCTCAAAAGCAGGCAGCCCCGGCAAAACCGGCAGATCCAGCTGCGGAGGACAACGAAAAAACCCGCCTGACCGACGCTTTGCCGAAGACGGGGCTGAAAACACCGGTGCGCGGCGAACCCGTGCAGCAGGAAGAGGCTTCCTCGACGGTAAACGGCGTGTTCAAGGCGATCATCTATATGACCGCCGTTCTGCTTGTGTCGATCCTGCTTGCCTATGCCATTGTCGTCGTGGCAAACGATGTGTTCGCCTTTGTCAAGCCGGACACGGAGGTCGAGGTGGTCATCCCCGAGAACGCGACGGTGGATGATGTCTCGGAGATCCTCGGCGATGCGGGCGTGATCGAATACCCTTCACTGTTCCGCCTGTATGCCAAGCTGAAAAAGGAATCCGGCGTGGACAAGGACGGCAAGAGCGTCTTCATCCCGGGCACCTACACGATCACGCCGATGGAAAACTACATGCAGCTGCTGGATGCCTTCAAGGAGCAGTATGTGCGCGGCACGGTTTGGGTCACCTTCCCCGAGGGCGCGACCGTCGAGGACATCATCGAGACCCTGACCGAAAACGGCATTTCTGACCGTGCTTCCCTGATCCGCGCGATCAATGAGTATGACTACGGTCTGGATTTTGTCAACGACATCGACATGTCAAACGGGCGCTATTACCGCCTCGAGGGCTATCTTTTCCCGGATACCTATCAGTTCTACACCGATTCGAGCGCCGAAACCGTCATCTATAAGATGCTGGTCAACTTCAAGAAGAAACTGGCGTATATCGGCGAGGATATGTGCGCCGCGCGCCTTGAAGAACTCGGCATGACGCTCGACGAGGTCGTCACGCTTGCCTCCATGGTTGAAAAAGAGGTCAAATACGCGGTCGACTATGAGAATGTCGCCTCGGTTTTCTACAACCGGCTGAACGATCCCGCCGACTTCCCGCGCCTCGACAGCGACGCGACCACGGTCTACGCCATCCGCATGGCGACCGGCGAGCGCCCCGAGACGCTCACGGCAGAGAATCTCGACTTTGACAACCCGTACAACACGCGCGTCTCACACGGGCTGCCGCCCGGCGCGATCGCCAACCCGGGCTATGAGGCGCTCTACTGCGCGTTCTATCCCGCAAAGACGCGATACTATTATTTCGTAGCCGATACCACCGGCTACAACCTCTATGCCCGCACCAATGCCGGGCACGAAGAAAACAAGGCGGAGGTCAGGAAGCACGCAGCCCAGACGGTCATCGCCGGAAGTGAGGAAGAATCGTGATCGTTAAACCCGAAGAAACCACCGTGGCGTACCGCTGCCCCGAATGCGGCTGCGGTGTCAAGAGCATTGTCGGCATTTTCACGCTCTCCGCATCGGCGATGCGGCTGAAATGCCCCTGCGGCAAAAGCTCGATGACCATCAAAAAGACCAACGACGGCAAGGTGCGCCTCGGCGTGCCCTGCCTGGTCTGTCGCCACGATCATGACTATGTTGTCAGCCGCGAACTGTTCTTCAAGAACGAGTTCTTTGAGCTGCCCTGTGCCCTCTCGGGGCTCGGGCTGTGCTGGATCGGGGACGGCAAGTCGGTCGCCGATGCACTCACCCGCTCGGATGAGGAGCTGTCGCGGATGCTCACCGAGGCGGGCGCGGAGAATCTCGACGTGTTCAAGCAGCAGCCCGATCAGAAGGAAGAGATTCCGGACGCGCAGGTGTACGACATCGTGCGCTTTATCGTCAAGGAGCTGGAGGCGGAGAACGCGATCTCCTGCCGCTGCAAGCCGGGCGAGGGGGACTATGACATTGAGATGCTGGACGACAGCGTCTGCGTGTTCTGCAAAAACTGCGGCGCCAAGCAGTATGTTTCCACCGCGTCGCTTGCCGAGGCGCGCGCCTTCCTCGACATCGACGAGCTGAAGCTGAAATAGGAAAAATAAAAAGCCCTGCAGAACCGTGGTTTTGCAGGGCTTTTTCGCATTTATTTTGCTTCTTTTGCAGGTTCTTCCTTGCGCTTTCTCTGGAGCTTTGCAAACACGCGCAGCACCGTGAAGATGGTCAGCGCGATGATCAGAAAGTCGATGACGCTCTGGATGAAGCTGCCGTAGCAGAGTGCGGTTTCTGCGGTGACGACGCTGCCGTCTGCGGCGTAGACCGCCTCGCGGATGACCCACTTCCAGTCGGTCACGTTGAGACCGCCGACCAGCAGGCTGACCAGCGGCATAATGACGTCGTTGACCAGCGAGGACACGATCTTGTTGAACGCGCCGCCGATGACGACGCCGACTGCCATGTCGACGACATTGCCCTTTGCGATAAATTCCTTGAAATCAGCAGAAAACTTACCCATGTGTTCCTCCGTCCGCGGCAAAGCCGCCGTTTTTCCCCTTTATTATAGTCGAACCATGTCGGTTTGTCAATATAGAAGGGAAAGGCGCGTGCGAGCCTCCTTTGTGAAAAGGGTGAGATGTACGAGACGCGGATGCACTTTAGGCTTCCCTTGGGGGAGAGCTGTACGAGACGCAAAGCGTCTCGCGGCGTTTTCCCGATGGGAAAACATCCAGAGCGTAGGCGACACCTTCCCCACCGGGGAAGGCTTGAATAGAATGATATATTGAAAAAAAGGCGCAGCAGCACGCTTGCGCCTTTTTTCCATGGTAAAGGAGAACGGTGGACAGGGTCGGCGGGGCGGCATTTCCCGTGCGGGCTTTCGCCCATGCCGCCGCTGCCGAAGCGGCGCGCGCGCCGCCGGAACTGCTTTTCTCACCCCGCCTACAGAATACCGCATGCAGGGCGCGAAATTGCACGGATTTTGCCGCGCATGGAAATTCTTTCAGCAATTCATCGGAAGAATTCGACAAACAGGCGGATGCCCGGGCGATAGTGCGTGTCAATATCGGCTTTGAACCCGAGCAATGCCACATCGAGCGGGCAGAGCGAGAGCGTTATGCCCTGCGGCGTTTCTTCCATGGCAAAGCCGGCTGCCGCGCTGACCTCGGCAAGCAGCACGCGCAGGAATGCGGCTTCACCTGCCGGGCAGGGCTTTCCGCCCTTTGCATCGGCAAAGATATGCACGTTGCCGCCTGTGTACACAAAGCTGACGGTGACCGCGTTCCCGCCGACGGCGGCAAGGCGGATCAGCAGAGCAAGACAGAGCGCATAGGCGTTCGGCGGCACGTTGACTACGACATCGCGCGGCAGATCCCGCGTGTAAAACCGGACGCCCGCATCCTCCAGAGCATCGGCATAACAGTCTGCAAACAGCCGGGTCAGCGCACCGAGCGTGCGGGGCGCAGCCTCCACACCGTAGCAGGCGCACAACCGGTCAAAATCCATGAAGAAATAGTAGGTTCTGCCGCCGAGCGCCACGGGCTTGGCATAGGCGCGGGTGTCGCCGATCTTGAGAATGCCGCGCGGCTGTGCCGCGCAGGCGGTGCGGATGGCGGCAAAGCATGCGTCGCGCCGGCGCACGCCGCTGTAAAAGAGAAGATCGCCGTTTTCGGCGGCGATGAGAAGCGGTGGCAGGGTCATCGGGATTCCTCCGTGGATTGAGTCGTTTCGGCGGTGTCTGCCGCGGGTGCGGGACGCGCCGAGCAGAACTGATAGCTTTGCAGCGATTTTTCGCGCAGGACGTCGAGCAGCCCCTCTTCGCTGCCCTCCAGCACAAGCCGCAGACTGTACTTGGTGAAATAGAAGGCGTAGTCTTCGATGCTTTCGGCAAGCGTTTCTGCGCGGATGCCGCCCGCGCGCAGGGCGACCGACCAGCCCTTTGCCCCTGCCGCGGTGAAGAAGTCGGTGCAGACGTCGGATGCGAGCGTGTCAAACGGCACGCAGAGCGCGACAGCGCCCGGGCAGGCGGATGCCAGCCGCAGAACGTCTTCGAGGCAGTCGCTGTCCAGCCGGTCGAACACCAGCGTGATCTCGCCGATGCCCGCCGCCGCGTATTCTTTGAGCAGGGCAAGCTCATAGGCATAGCGCACGTCGCGGATCTGCGCGTCCGCATAGATCGAGCGCACTTCGAAAAGCCCCGTGATGTTGCTCGCCGCAAGCGCAGTGACGGGCGGCAGGGCTGCCGTGTCGCGCCCGAGCTTGGCGTCGGTTTCGGTGGCAAAGGTCGGCGCGCCGTCCCGGTACAGCCAGACCGATGCGTGCGCGTAGGGGTCGTCGCCGCCCGTGAAGGCGGTGAGCGCATCCGGCGTGACAAATTCGCCGTGCACGATGTGCTCGGCAATGGGGGCGGCGACCTCAGCGGAGAGGTCACCGGTGCCGGTGAGCTTGTGCGGCGCGGGCGCGGTCTCCGCCCGCCGTCCGAGGTAGGCGCCGAGAAGCGCGGTTGCAGCGAAGATCACAAGGATCACCGCAAGCCAGATGCAGAAATTCCGCACCGCACGGCGGCGGCGCTGGTCATATCGCTTGTATACTGCCACTTAATGAATCTCCTTTGCATCGAGTGCGCGGACATAGTCCGCCTCGGTCACGGTCAGGCGCGCGGCGCGCTCGTCGATCATCGCATAAAACCGCGCGTTCTGGTACTGAGATTTCAGCTCGTCAAAGTGCGCGGTGATGTAGCTCTCGTCCTTCGGCAGGCGGAGCAGAATGTGAAAGCCGTCGTCGCTCTCGATCACGTCGCTGATCTCGCCGTCGGCGAGGGCAAACGCCGCCGCCTCAAAGGCGTCGGTCATCTCGCCGCGCGTGAAGTAGTAGCCGTCCGCCGGCATGGAATAGTCCTCGGAATAGCGCCCGATCAGCGTGGAAAAATCCACGCCGCCGCGGTAGGCGTCCAGCACTTCCTCGGCGATCTTCCGGTTGTTCTCCACATCCTCGCCGGGGTCGTTTTCGATGAAGATCTGCTTTGCGCGGACAAAGGCGTCGCTTTGCAGGATGGCGAGGATCGCGGCGTCGTCGCTCTCGATCGCGCCGCCCGCTGCGGTCATCGCGGCAAACAGCTTGTCCTCCGTGCCGTCCACGCGCACGAGAAAGTCAAAGACCTTCTCGGTCATGCAGTTGTTTTCCAGCTCCGCCGCGTAGTCGGACGCGCCGTAGTAGTCGCGCACGGAATCGATGTATTCGGCCGCCGCTGCCTTGATGTCGCCGTCCTCGGGTGTGATGCCGTAGTCGGCGGCAAGCGAAATCGTGGCGTACAGCCCGCGGACCGCCTCGGCGATGCGCGCGCGCACCGCGCGGTCGAGCGCGTCGGTCTCGATTTCGCCCGCATCGTTTTTGTAGTCGGCTTTCAGCTCGGCTTTGTAGTTCAGGTAGAAATAGCGGTAGAGGTCGTAGGTCACGGTGTAGCTCCCGGCGTAGAGCGCGGTCTGCCCGTAGCTTTCGAGATAGGCGGCGTTGCGCTTTGCGCGGACGGCGCGCACGGCGGCGAAAACGCCGATGGCGATCAGCACGAGCGCAAGTCCCGCGGCAATGAGCTTGTATTTATTTTTTCGAAAATCAAGCATAACGGTCTCCATAGCGGTGATTTTGAGAGAAATAAGCCTTCCCCCTTGGGGGAAGGTGCCGCCGAACGGCGGCGGATGAGGGGTAGCCATTCGTCAGAATGGCGTCTCAGCAGTACAGAACGCGGCTGCACAGACGGATGTTTGCGCACAGTTGCTTCAGCCCCCTCACCGAGGGAGGTAAAACATGTCCACGCAGCGTTTTCACATCTTTCCTTATTATCATACAATACTTCGCTGCGGATAGCAAGAATTTGCGCAAAAAATCTTGACAAAGCCGGGCGGGCGGGGTATACTGTTCGTTGCAATTTGAATTTGAATTTCAATTTCGATTTCGGGGAAGGCAAAATGGGGTATCATACAAAACAGAAGAGCGCCGTGCTCGACTGTCTGGCGCGGCACAGAAATGAGAGCCTGACGGTGGACGGCGTGGTTGCCGCGCTCTGCGCGGAGGGCGTGAAGACCGGGCGCAGCACGGTCTACCGCCACCTCGAGGAGCTCTGCCGCGAGGGGGCGATCAGCCGTTTTGCCGCCGAGAGCGGCAAGAGCGTGACCTACCGCGTGATCGGCAGCGAATGCGGCGACGACTGCCATTTTCATCTGATCTGCACCGCGTGCGGCGAGGTCTGTCACACGCACTGCCGCGAGCTGGAGGCGCTGTTTGCGCACATGGCGGCGGCGCACGGCTTTTCGGTGGACGAGAAGAAGACCATGCTGTACGGCGTGTGCGAAAAGTGCCGCAAAAAGAGGGAGAGGAAAGTATGAAACGGATTCTGACTTTGATTTTGGCGGCGCTGCTTTGCTGCACGCTGCTTGCGTCCTGCGGCGCACCGCAGGCGGACGACGGCAGGGTACAGGTGGTGGCGACGTTGTTTCCGCAGTACGATTTTGCAAAAAACATCGCGGCCGACCGCGCGGATGTGACGCTGCTGCTCGACTTCGGCGCAGATGCGCACACCTATGACCCAACGCCCGCCGACATTTTGCAGATTGCCCGCGCCGATCTGTTCATCTACACGGGCGACGGCATGGAGCTGTGGGCAAAGAAGCTGCTTGCGAGCGCGGACATCGCCGATGCCGTGGCGCGCGGCAGCCTGCGTGTGCTCGACCTCTCCGCGGTCGTGCCGCTTCTCCCCGCCGACCACAGCGGCGCGGAGGAAGAACACGAGCACGACGACCACGATCATGATGAATCCGACCCGCACATCTGGACGTCGATCGCCAACGCAAAGACGATGTGCGCCGCCATCTCGGATGCGCTCGCGGCGCTGGATGCCGACGGCGCAGAGACCTATGCCGCAAATCTTGCCGCCTATACGGCAAAGCTGGATGCGCTCGATGCGCAGATGCAGGCAGTGCGCACCGCCGCCGTGCGGGACACGGTCTGCTTCGGCGGCTCGTTTGCCTTTGTTTATCTCTTTGACGAATATAACCTCGCGCACCGCGCGGTCTTCTCGGGCTGCGCCTCGCACACCGAGGCGTCGCCCGCCGCGATGCTGGCGCTGGTGAATGCCGTGCGCGAGAGCGGCGTGCCCGCCGTGCTCTACGACAGCCCGTCCGAGGAAAAGACTGCCGCGGCGATCGCCGCCGAGACGGGAACCGAGGTGCTGCGCCTGCATGCGATCCACAATATCACAAAGGGCGAGTACGACGCGGGCGAGGACTACCTTTCGCTCATGGCGAAGAATATTGAAGTATTGAAGGAAGTGCTGGACTGATGGACGTGATCGTCTGCAGGAATCTGACCGTCCGCAACGAGCGGACGCTGGCGCTGGACGATGTGAGCTTCTCGGTGCACAAGGGCGAGTTTCTCACCATCGTCGGCGAAAACGGCGCGGGCAAATCCACGCTGGTGAAGACCATCCTCGGCATGACGCCGCCGGACGCGGGCAGTGTGGAGATCGACACGCACACGGTCGGGCGCATCGGCTATATGCCGCAGCAGTCGAGCGCACAGCGCGACTTCCCGGCAAGCGTGCGCGAGGTCGTGCTCTCGGGCTGCGTCGGCGGGACGGGCTTTCTGCCCTTCTACAGCCGCGCGCAGAAGGCGGCGGCGCGCGCCAACATGGATCTGCTCGGCGTGACGTCCTTTGCAAAGAAGAATTACCGCGCGCTCTCGGGCGGGCAGCAGCAGCGCGTGCTGCTCTGCCGCGCACTCTGTGCCGCGGGGGAGGTGCTGCTGCTCGACGAGCCGACCACCGGGCTTGACCCGCTGGTGACCAAGGAGCTGTACACCACGGTCAAGCATCTGTCGGCTGAGCACGGCATGACCGTCGTCATGGTCTCGCACGATGTGGACGCGGCGCTCCGCTATTCCGACCGCATTCTGCATCTGGCAACCTCGCTGAAGTTCATCGGCACACCTGCTGACTTTTTGCAGACGCCCTTCGGCGCGGCGTTTTCCGAGGAAGGGGGGGCGCAGCATGACTGAACTGCTTTCGTCCGTCTTCTCGCTGACCGTGATGCGCTATGCGCTCATCGTCGGCGTGCCGATCGCGCTCTGCGCGGCGCTGCTCGGCGTCCTGCTCGTCCTGCGCCGCTATGCCATGATCGGCGACGGGCTTTCGCACGTCGGCTTCGGCGCGCTCTCGGTCGCCTATGCGCTGAACCTTGCGCCGATGGCGGTCGCCGTGCCGGTCGTCATCCTCGCCGCCTTTCTCCTGCTCGGACTGTCCGGCAGCCGGAAGCTGCGCGGCGACAGCGCAATCGCCGTGCTGTCCTCCTCCGCGCTGGCGCTCGGCGTCGTCGCAAACTCGCTTGCCGGCGGCAGTGCGACCGATCTGAACGGGTATCTGTTCGGCAGTATTCTCACGCTGACCCGCGCGGACGTGATCCTTTCGGTCTCGCTTTCCGCCGTGGTCATCCTCCTGTTTGTCCTGTTCAAGAACCGCATCTTCGCCGTCACCTTTGACGAGCCGTTTGCAAAGAGCGCGGGCGTGCGCGTCGGGCTGTACAACGGGCTGCTGGCGCTGCTCATCGCCGTGACCGTCGTGGTCGGCATGCGCATCGTCGGCACGATGCTCATCTCCAGCCTCATCATCTTCCCGGCGCTCGGCGCCATGCAGCTGGCTGGCAGCTTCCGCGGCGTGGTGCTGCTCTCGGCGCTCATCTCGGTCGTCTCCTTCCTCTGCGGTCTGCTCTTTGCCATGACGCTGCCCGCCGGAGCGACCATCGTACTCTGCAACCTTGCCGCACTTCTCATCTGTACGGTTCTCGGCAAGGTCATAAAGCATTGACGAAAAAGCGGCACGTTTCCTGTGAAAAATGCCGAAATGGCAAAGAAGTCTATAAAATATCTTAAAAATTCTTGCATTTTTGGGCAAATGTGCTATAATGGGAGTATCAAGCGGGCGGATTTGCGCCCTGTATTAGGAGGAAAAGACTTATGAAGAAATTCCTGGCACTTGCGCTCACGGCAGTTCTGCTGCTCAGCGCTTGTCTCGTCGGCTGCGGCAAGAAGGAAACCGGCGTCGATGAGATCCCGGACAACATGACGTCGTCGGACGGCAAGTATGAGATCGCGTTTGTTACCGACGTCGGGTCTCTGAAGGACCAGTCCTTCAACCAGGGTACATGGGAAGGCGTCAAGAAGTACGCTTCCGACAACAGCAAGTCCTACAAGTACTATCAGCCCGCAAACGGCGATAAGGCGACCGATAATGACCGCTTCAACGCCATGAAGGCAGCGGCTGATGCAGGCGCGAAGATCATCGTCTGCGCAGGCTTCCTGCAGGAGACCGCGCTCCGCCGTGCTGCGGAGACCTTCCCCGAAGTGAAGTTTGTCTTCATCGACGGCTATCCGATCGGCTTCAAGAATGTTGCACCGATCTCCTTCCAGGAGGAGCAGTCCGGTTACCTCGCAGGTTACGCGGCTGTCAAGGAAGGCTACACCAAGCTCGGCTTCTCGGGCGGCGGCGGCGGTGAGAACCCTGCATGCTGCAGATTCGGCTACGGCTTTGTCCAGGGCGCAAACGATGCTGCAAAGGCAGAAGGCAAGACCGTCGAGATGAACTACAGCTGGCTGTACGGCAACAGCTACTCGGCATCGTCCGAGCTTCAGACCATGCTCAACGGCTGGTACACCAACGGTACCGAGGTCGTCTTCGCATGCGGCGGTTCGATGTGCCAGTCCGCATTTGCGGCAGCAGCTGCAAATGACGGCGTTGTCATCGGCGTTGACGTTGACCAGTCCAGCCAGTCCGATACGGTTGTCACTTCGGCAACGAAGGGTCTGACCGAGTCGGTTGTTTACGCACTCGGCAAGTTCTATGCAGGCGAGTTTGATGCACTCGGCGATGTTTCCACCGTCCTCGGCGCTGCAAACGACGCAGTCGGTCTGCCGACCGCAACCTGGAGCTTCAAGAAGTTCTCCGTCAAGGATTACGACGCGCTTCTCAAGTCCATGAAGGACGGCAAGGTCACGGTTGACAACGACTACACGAAGCTCGCGGCTGACCTGTTTGCAAATGTGAAGCTCAACATCGTTGAGTAAGCGATCCTGTAGAACAGGAGAAATCCTGTAGGGCAGGGGGAGGCTCCGCCTCCCCCTGTTTTTGCGATAGGAAGACTTCATAAGTTTTCACATTCCGGAGTAAAGGAGGCTTTTGCACGGCAGAAGCCACGGTTTGAATTATGGCACAGAATACAAATCAAAGTGACTACATCATTGAGATGCGGCACATCACCAAGGTGTTTCCCGGTATCATTGCCAACGATGATGTGACGCTGACGCTGCGGCGGGGTGAGATCCATGCCCTGCTCGGTGAGAACGGCGCGGGCAAGTCCACGCTGATGTCGGTGTTGTTCGGCTTGTATCAGCCGGAGAGCGGCGAGATCCTCAAAAACGGCGAGGTCGTGAAGATCAATGACCCCAACGACGCCACCGCGCTCGGCATCGGCATGGTGCATCAGCACTTCAAGCTGATCGACGTGTTCACCGTCCTCGACAACATCATTCTCGGCGCCGAGACCACGAAGCTCGGCTTCCTGCAAAAGAAAGAGGCACGCCGCGCCGTGACTGCGCTGTCCGAGAAATACGGGCTGCATGTCGATCTCGACGCGAAGATCGAGGACATCACGGTCGGCATGCAGCAGCGCGTGGAGATCCTCAAGATGCTCTACCGCGACAACGAGATCCTGATCTTTGACGAGCCGACGGCGGTACTCACCCCGCAGGAGATCGACGAGCTGATGAAGATCATGAAGGGCTTTGCCGCCGACGGCAAGTCGATTCTGTTTATCACGCACAAGCTCAACGAGATCATGGCGGTGGCGGACCGCGTGACGGTTTTGCGCAAGGGAAAATGCATCGGCACGGTCAACACGGCGGACGTCACCAAGGAGGAGTTGTCCACCATGATGGTCGGCAGACCGGTGCAGCTTGAGGTCGTCAAAGACGAATGTCACCCCGGCGCGCCGATCCTCGAGGTGCGCGATCTTACGGTGCCGTCCCATTTGCATAAGAAACCGGCTGTTAAAAACGTCAGCTTTGACGTGCGCGCGGGTGAGATCGTCTGCATCGCAGGCATCGACGGCAACGGGCAGGCGGAGCTGATCGAGGGCATCACGGGGCTTGACCGCATCACGGGCGGCGACATCACGCTCTGCGGCAAGGAGATCACGCACCAAAGTGTCCGCCGCCGCGCGGACGCAGGCATGGCGCACATCCCTGCCGACCGGCACAAGCACGGGCTTGTGCTCGGCAACACGCTGGAAGAAAACATTGTGCTCCAGCGCTTCCGCGAGAAGGACTTCCAGAACCACGGCTTCATCCGTTTTGACGCCGTGCGCAAGTATGCAAACGAGCTGATCGAGCGCTTTGACGTCCGCAGCGGACAGGGCGCGGTCACCACGGTGCGCTCCATGTCGGGCGGCAACCAGCAGAAGGCGATTGTCGCCCGTGAGCTGGATCGGAAAAAGCCGCTGCTGATTGCCGTGCAGCCGACGCGCGGTCTGGACGTCGGCGCGATCGAGTCCATCCATGCGGCGCTCGTGCGCGAGCGCGACGCGGGACGCGGCGTGCTGCTCGTCTCGCTCGAGCTGGATGAGGTCATGAGCCTGTCCGACCGCATCCTCGTGATCTACGAGGGCGAGATCGTCGGCGAACTCGATCCGAAGAAGACAACGCCCGAGGAGCTGGGGCTCTACATGGCGGGCGCGAAACGCAATGTGGGGGAGGACAAAAAACATGCGTAAACAGACGAGTGCAGCCGCCCCTGCCATCAATAAAGAGGGCTTTCTCGCACGCGAGGGGACGAAGACCGTCATCGCGTCGGTCTTTTCAATCCTCATCGGCATGATCGTCGGCAGCATCATCATTCTGATCGTCGGTCTCACCACGCCTGCGATCTCGCTGAAGGGTGCCATCGAGGGGCTTCGGCTGGTCTTCATCGGCATTCTCAGCACCGGGCGCGATGCCTCCGGCGCGCTGACCTTCGGGTTCAACCCGGTCAACGTCGGCGACATGCTGTTCCGCGCCACGCCGATCATTCTGACCGGTCTTTCGGTCGCGGTCGCGTTCAAGACCGGACTTTTCAACATCGGCGCACCCGGACAGTACCTGATGGGCACGGCGGGCACGCTGTATGTGGCGCTTTCGATCCCGACGGACGTTGTGCCCGCGGGCATTGTATGGTGTCTTGCGTTCCTTGCCGGCATTCTCGCGGGTGCGCTCTGGGGCGCGGTTCCGGGTATGCTCAAGGCGTTCCTCAACATCAACGAGGTCATTGCCTGCATCATGTCCAACTGGATCGCGGCAAGCCTTGTCACCTGGTTCTTTGACGTGAACAGTCAGCTGAAAAATGCCTCCGAGGCGGGCAAGGTCAGCTACATCTGCAAGACGACGGCAAACGGCGTCGCCACGCCGAAGATGTTCCTTGACAAGCTGTTCCCCGGCTCGCAGGTCAACGGCGGCATCATCATCGCGGCGGTTATTGCCGTGCTGGTCTGGGTGCTCATGAGCCGCACCACCTTCGGTTATGCACTCAAATCCTGCGGCGCCAACCGCTATGCCGCAAAATATGCGGGCATCAACGACAAGCGCTGCATCATTCTCTCAATGGCGATCGCGGGCGGACTTTCCGGCGCAGCGGCAGCCCTCTACTGGCTGTCCGGCAACACCGAGTTCTTCTGGTCCACCTACCAGTCGCTGCCCACCGAGGGCTTCAACGGCATTCCGGTCGCCCTGCTCGCGGCAAACAACCCGATTGCGGTGGTCTTCACCGGTTGTTTCATGTCGATGTTGAACATCGCGGGTCTTCAGATCAAAAATCTCACCGCGTACAACGAGTATCTCACCGACATCATCATCGCGATCATCGTCTACCTCAGCTCCTTCTCGCTGGTTATCAAGCTGATGCTCACCGGCAAAAAGAAGAAGACGGCGGTCGCCGCGCAGGACGCGGCTGTTCCTGCGGATGACCGGACGGCAGCCATGCCGCCGGAAAGCGCGGCAGCCGAAAAGGAGGCAGACTGATGGTATTTCTGATTCAACAAACAATCAATTACGCCGTTCCGCTGCTGATCGTCGCGCTTGCGGGCGTGTTTGCGGAGCGCAGCGGCATCATCAACCTGGCGCTTGAAGGTATCATGGTGTTCGGCGCGTTTGTCGGCGCGCTGTTCATCCGCATCATGCAGTCGAGCGGGCTGTTTGACAAGAGCCAGGGGCAGTGGCTGCTGCTGCTGACCATGCTGGCCTGCGCAATCATGGGCGCGATCTTCTCGCTCTTGCTCTCCTTCTCCGCCATCAACTTAAAGGCGGATCAGACCATCGGCGGCACGGCGCTCAACCTGCTGGCGCCCGCGCTGGTCCTCTTTCTCATCAACGTCATCGCCCAGCAGAACAAACTGGTCATCGACGGCGGCGCAACCACCTGGTTTATGATTAAGAAGAGCACGTTCGGCATTCCGAAGAGCCAGGACATCGGCTTCCTCGGCGAGCTGCTGATCAACAAGGTCTATCTTTCGACCTATGTCTGCATTCTGCTGTTCATCGTGCTGTCCATCCTGCTGTACACCACCAAGTTCGGTCTGCGTCTGCGCGCCTGCGGCGAGAATCCCCAGGCGGCGGCATCGCTCGGCATCAATGTCTACAAGATGCGCTACGCGGGCACGACCATCTCGGGCGCGCTGTCCGGCATCGGCGGCTTTGTCTATGCACTCGCGGCGGCAGACGGCGCGGCGACCGGTGAGGTCGCGGGCTTCGGCTTTCTTGCCCTCGCGGTCATGATCTTCGGCAACTGGACGCCCTCGAACATCGCGGTCAGTGCCCTTCTGTTCGGTCTGTTCAAGTGCATTGCGGCGGCATATTCCAGCATTGATCTCAACGGCGATGGCGTGTATTGGCTTGCCGAGATCGGCATTCCCTCGCATATCTACCGCCTGCTCCCGTACCTCATCACACTCATCGTGCTTGCCTTTACCTCCAAGCGCTCGCGCGTACCGAAGGCGGAGGGCATCCCCTATGACAAGGGCGCAAGATAACGGAGGAAATCATGGCTGACATGCTTATCATCGGCATTGCGGGCGGCTCGGGCAGCGGTAAGAGCACGATCGCGCGGCTGATCGCCGAGAAGTTCGGCGACGATGTGACGGTGCTCCGGCACGACGATTATTACAAGGCGCAGCATGACCTCACGCTTGAGGAGCGCGCCAAGCAGAACTACGACTGCCCGGAGGCGTTTGACACGGCGCTGATGGCAGAGCATATCCGCGCCCTGCGCGCGGGGCAGGCGATCGACTGCCCGATCTACGACTACATGATCCACGACCGCGTCACCGAGACGCGGCGCATCGAGCCGCGCCCCGTGCTGCTCATCGACGGCATTTTGGTGCTTGCCGATGCGCGCCTGCGCGACCTCATGGACATCCGCATCTTTGTGGATACCGATGCGGACATCCGCATCCTGCGGCGTATCCGCCGCGACGTCAACAAGCGGCAGCGCACGCTTGAATCGGTCATGGAGCAGTATATGACAACGGTCAAGCCGATGCACGAAGCCTATGTCGAGCCGAGCAAAAAGTACGCGGACATCATCATTCCGGAGGGCGGGCACAATCTCGTCGCCCTCGAAATGCTGGAAAACCGCATTCGCCACCATATCGACGCATAACAACAAAAAAAGGCGCTCTGCGGAGCGCCTTTTTTGCATGCGTTTACAGCACATAGAAATACACCGAGAAATAATGCAGGATCGAACCGGCGAGGACAAACAGGTGCCAGATCGAGTGCATGTAGCGGATCTTCTTCAGCTTGTAGAAGATGATGCCCACCGTGTAGCAGACGCCGCCCGCGAGGAGCAGGATCAGCCCGCCGGGCTCCATCGCGGCAAGCAGCGGCTTGACGGTCAGCACGATGCACCAGCCCATCGCGACATAGAGGATCATCTCGATTTTGCGGAAGCGGTCCAGCATCACCGCGTCAAAGACGATACCGACGACAGCAAGCCCCCACAGGATGCCGAAGAGCGTCCAGCCGAGCGCGCCGCGCAGGGTCACCAGCAGATAGGGCGTGTACGTGCCCGCGATCAGCAGGAAAATGGTCGTGTGGTCAAAGATGCGGAACACGCGCTTTGCGCCCGCCGGGGTGAGCGCGTGGTAGAGTGTGGACATCGTATAGAGAATGATCAGCGCCGCGCCGTAGAGCGAGACCGAGACCACGCCGTAGGCGTCGCTGACATGCGCCGCGTGTACGATCAGCGTCACCAGCGCGGCGACTGAGAGCCCCGCGCCGATGCCGTGCGACACCGCGTTGAAAATTTCTTCGCCGACCGTATAGCGGGGGGCAGTCTGATTTGCATTTGCCAATTTGGTAATCTCCTTTGCATCATCTTGTTTTCAAAACTATGTTATCACATTTCAAAGTCCGTGTCAAGAGAAAAAACACTTTGCAGCCGGCAAGTCGTTGACAAAATCCGCGGGATCAAGTATACTGTTTATGTTGGATTCTGACGAAAAAGGGGGGTGCGGGCATGAAGGCGTTTTCGGTCACCTGGTATGAAAAGCTGCGCAAGCTGGATTATATCGTGCTGGCGGCGGTGCTGGGGCTGACGCTCATGAGCCTCCTCACCCTTGCGGGCGCGGCAAACGACATCGGCACGAAGTATTTTTATGTGCAGCTCGGCGCGGCGGCGCTCGGCTTTGTCGCCATGGCGGTCATTTCCACGATCGACTATGAGGAGGTCGCCGACCGCTTTTCGGTGTTTCTCTTTGTCATCGGCGTCCTCATGCTCGGCATCACGCTCCTCATCGGCACGGGTGACGGCAACAAGAGCTGGATCCGCTTTAAGTGGCTGCCCATCGGCATCCAGCCCTCCGAGTTTGTCAAGGTGCTGTATATCGTCTCGTTTTCCAAGCACATCAGCCTTGTGCGGGACAAGATCAACCACCCGCTTTCGCTCGTGAAGCTCGGCGCGCATGCCGGCATCATCATCGGGCTGATCATGCTCCAGGGCGACCTCGGTTCGGCGCTGGTCTTCATGTTCATGACCGCCGCCATGCTCTACTGCGCGGGGCTCAGCTTCTGGTATTTCCTCGCAGCTGCGGGCATCATCGTCGCGGCGGCGCCTTTTTTGTGGGAGCATCTCGCCGATTATCAGCAGCGGCGCATCATCGCTGGCTTCCATCCCGAGAGCGACCCTACCGACAAGGGCTTTCAGGCGCTCATGAGCCGCAATGCCATTGCTGCGGGCGGCTTTTTCGGCACAGGCTTTTCGGGCGGCACCGAGTATCAGAAGGTGCCCTATGTGCACACCGACTTTATTTTTGCCATCACCAGTGAAAAATTCGGCTTTTTCGGTGCGCTGCTCGTCATTCTCATGCTGTGTGTGCTGGTCGTGCGCGCGCTCGTCCTCGCGCAGAAGATGCGCGGCAGCTATGCGTCCACCATGTGCGTCGGCGTCGCCGCCGTATTGGTCGCGCAGTCGGCGGAGAATCTCGGCATGTGCCTTGCGCGCCTGCCGGTCGTCGGCATCACGCTGCCGTTCATGAGTTACGGCGGCTCGTCTATGGTCGCCAGCTACTGTCTCATCGGCATTGTGCAGAGCATCAATGCCCATCGCGGAAAATATTTTTTCGAAAGACAAAAAAAGTAGTGCATTTTACAAAAAAGTGTGGTATACTGTGTGGTGTGATGGTCGATTCCCTTAGGCTTCCCTTGGGGGAGAGCTGTACGAGACGCCTTGCGTCTCGCGGAGTTTTCCCGATGGGAAAACATCCTGTGCCTGATGAGGGATTGATGTAAGCAAAGCATCGCACAGTGCTGTGCCGACTGCCTGCAAGCCCTCATCCGTCACGCTTCGCGTGCCACCTTCCCCAACGGGGAAGGCTTGGTCAGCGAGCAACAAGGCTGTACTGCATTTACCCGTACGAGAGTTGACGCACTATGGTTTGGAAATTGGCGTGTTTTGCTCTGCAAAACCGACGGCACCCATTGCCGTTGAGACAATTTCATGAAGCGCGGCACAGCGAGTAACAAAGCAACACTGAATTTATCCGCACTTTTTTGCGCCCTTAGCTCAGCCCGGATAGAGTACCGGATTCCGATTCCGTTGGTCGTGGGTTCAAATCCCTCAGGGCGCGCCAGATCCGCTTTCCCAAGCGGACATACGGGGCATTAGCGCAGTTGGGAGCGCACAACACTGGCAGTGTTGGGGTCAGGGGTTCGAATCCCCTATGCTCCACCAATTTAATCGCAGGTCGAACCCCTGAGGTGACGATAGTCGTCTTGCCTTATGGTTTCGTACTTG